>JABAHS010048968.1_pt2 | contig 44270 bp, 49 predicted proteins | sample 7062111 | NCBI WGS metagenome assembly JABAHS01 (sample SAMN14534600, study PRJNA622989) | marine sediment metagenome | biome: marine biome [ENVO:00000428]; feature: marine pelagic biome [ENVO:01000023]; material: deep marine sediment [ENVO:00002113]; isolation source: pool of 4 deep marine... | reverse complement strand
ATTGTAGGCTAACGTTAAGGTTAGTTCAAGTAAAAAAGATAAATTTGTTCTATTTACGGGCATATTCTGCTCGAAAAACTCAAAACCTGGGCCGGAAGAGAGTAGGGCCCAATTATTATCCCACAATCCCGCTAATGTCGATTAGGTGCATTTGGCGACCATTGCCTCCGTGCGGTGAATCGATGAAAACGCTTCGGCCATCAGGACTGAAACGGGGGTGTGTATCACATCGCCATTGGCCCTTATATTGCGGCGGCAAATAGAAACTTCCGAGCGGAACCTTCTTGTGTGTCTCAACATTATAGAGGTAGACGTGCTGTTTTCGCTCTTTGTCAGGATATGTGTCGTTTAGAATCCATTTATTTGTGGGCAGATAGCTGCAATGTCCATTTTGGGTCATAGAACCTATTCCAACCACCTCGACCTTGCGAGTGCCGTCTTCGTAGAGATAAAAGGCGTTTCCATGTGAAGGGTGCCATGCCCAGGCGAGGATATGTGTCGTATCTCGCCAGATAAAGTGCGATGTGCGGCCGTAATCGTCCACGATGCGAATATCGGTGCCATCGGGTCGGGCCGTAAGCATTCGCGTGCCAAAACCGCCTTTGCCTTTAGTTCGCCAGCGGTGTAGAAAAATGAATCGCGAGCCATCAGGATTGAACAGCAGATGGTTGAAGTAATGTTTTGCGCCGGTGAAATCAGCGTGGGGATTGCTAATTTTTGACACATCATCTATGGAAATAATGAGTTTTTGGTGTCCTGTTTCGAGGTCGAGACAGAAAATTCCTGAATCTTTGGGTGCCGAGTCGTCTTTATATGGATCGGGCAGCCCGGCATAGCCGTAACCGGGGCGCATATCCTGGATACGGCGGAAATCCGGTGCTACTGCGTTGCGGCCGTCCGGGCTGAGGGTGTAAAATGGGTGAGATAATGTTCGTTTTTTGCCTATCTTAACATTTAGAACGTGACATATGAAACGGTCATCCTGTCGGTCATTGTAGATGATTTCATTCTTTGAGCCGGGCCGCCACTGGAGCATACAGCCCTGCTGCCAGCACCATGCGCTACTTTTGCCGAGTTTAATCCAGCGGTCATTTTCTTTCAAATCCACCATACCAATACTGATAACGTCATCCGGTTTTGGGCTGCGATGCTCAAAATCGACCTCCATTCCGAGGGCGTAGCGGCCGGATGGGTCGAACTGCAGCTTGTCGTAATAGCTGAACCAGTGGAATTTCGGTCCGCTAGTAATTGCCCGGACACGAGGAAGCTCGTATCTTTTGGCCCATGTCTTGTGACCGGGGAAACCAGCCATTAATAAGGTGCCGCCAGCTGCACATCGCAGCAATTGACGCCGGTTTAGCTTGATATCATCCATGTTATTACCCTTCATTTTTGACATATTGTCTTATATAGATAGCCTTATGTCTCTACTATTCCGACTCAGACTTAGTTGTCAAGATGTGATTTTATTGTTTTTCAGCCTCTTTGCCAGTATTGGCAATTACACATTACTAAAGATAAAGTTGTTTTAACGCCGATATTGATGTTATCGAGTTGTCTGTATCTTATTGTGTATTGCGTATTTAGAGAACAATCCACATGTCCTCGGTGCAACTACAATCCAGTAGTGAAAAATTGGTTTCCCTGCCTTTAGGTCGGAGCGTCAGGGATTTTCTGGATTATCTGGTTGTTGAGGCAGGTCTTTCGAACAATACAATCCTGGCTTATGGGCGGGATTTGAGAAGCTTTCTATTGTATTGTAAGTCGCAACATGTCAGTCGGCTGGAGCAAATAAAGCCAGTTCTTATCCACAAATATCTACAAATACTCAGCCGGGCCGAAAAGAGCGAAAGCTCGATTAAGCGCTGTCTTGTTGCCATAAGGATGTTTCTTCGGTTTTCCAAGCTTACAGGTCTGATCGACGATGACTTTACAGCCATACTCGAAGGTCCAAAACTTTGGCAGAAACTGCCCACGATTTGCAGCAAACAGAAGGTTATAGACCTTTTGAACGGACCATTGCCCGATGAACCTTTCTATCTTCGTGACAAAGCGATTCTCGAATTGCTCTATGCCACTGGTGTACGTGCAAGCGAGCTGGCAGGACTGAAAACCTCGGATTTGAATCTTGACATAGGGTACTTACGGTGTTTGGGCAAGGGCAATAGGGAGCGTGTGATCCCAATCGGCAAAGCGGCTATCGCAGCAACGTTCGAGTACCTTAGGGAGCTTCGGCCGAAGCTGGTCAAGTCGCAAAGTGGTGATTTTCTGCTGCTTTCTCGAACCGGGCGGCCCTTGAGTCGTATTGAAGTATGGAGATTAGTAAAAAAATATGCGATTCGTGCAGGATTGCCCAAAAATTTAACTGTACATACATTGAGGCATTGCTTCGCAACGCATCTACTGACAGGTGGAGCTGACTTGAGAAGCGTCCAGGAAATGTTGGGACATGTGGACATCGCCACTACCCAGATTTACACACATGTCGACCAGGAAAGGCTGCGAAGGATTCATAAGGAATTTCATCCAAGGCCATAAAATGTTACTCATAGAGAGAGAACGACATATGAAAACAATTAGAGTTGACTTGCAAGGATTTTAAGGTTATTATGAGAAAAGGAGTTGTGTTTAGGGCCATCCTAATGAGTACAAGACGGCTATATCTGCTGATATTTCTATTGATGGTAGGATGCCAACAAGCCGGGATTAGTGCGGACAGAGAATCTTCAACCGCTAAAGAAGCAGGTGCAAAGACGGAACTCAGCAAGCAGTTGAAAATCTATGAAAGTACTTTGCTTGAGGGTACAAGCGAACAGATACGTATAGATGCGGCAACTGAGATGCTGTTTAGTGAAGATCCAGCGGCAAGAGGAATTCTGCTGTCAGCACTAAGGCAATCTGAGAATAGTGCCGCACGGATGGCTGTCTGCAAGGCGTTGATTCAGGCGCGACCAGAACAGAAACGTATCCAGAAAAAAGGCGACTTTATTCAGCCCTTGCTTGAGATCTTACCTACCAAGAACGCCCCCGAGGCACAATTGGCTGCTGAGGGTCTTTTAATTTTTGAATACGAGCAGATATCAGAACCTCTTGAGAAGGTAGTAATAGATCCATTGCTACCGGTCAATACGAGATTGAATGCTATATATGCATTGAAACTTCAGCCGTATAAACAGGCGGTGATTAGACTTATAAAGCTAGTTAACGATCCTAAGCAAGAGGTGGCTGAGGCAGCGGAGAAAGCCTTGAAGTCTCTGGGTATAGCAGTAGGCCTGGATACCGAAATTCGGACGGTGAATATGCTTCAAAGCAAGAGTACAGACGAATTCCTTCGTGACAGGCTGGTTTGGCTGGAAGGACAGATGCACAAGTTGAAGGACGATCTGAGTCTATGGGAAGAACGCTATTTGTCCGCATTAGATGAGGTATACAGTGGCAGAAAGGATGATGCAACCAAAGCCAAGTTTTTATCCAGACATTTGCAAAATTCAGAAGTTACAGTTAGATTGTGGGCGTTGGATAAGGTTTATCAGGATCGTGTAAGCTCGACTCCAAACGCTCAATTGCCTACCACACTTGAGCCCATTTTGATCAATTTGATTTCGGACCCTGAGCGAAACGTTCGACTAAAAACAGCGAAACTTCTGGCTTTAATGGTAGAGTTGAATTCAGCTGAACTTTTGCTTGAACAACTCAAAATTGAGCAACGTGATGAGGTTAGAATTGAGTTGTTCGTTGCGCTCGGCAGAGCGTGTCAATACGCCTTTTCTGTTGATTCAGGTGTCAAAGTTTCGCCTGAAGTAAGAACACAACTCTTAGAATGGGCTAAAAAGTACCTTGATGAACAGGATCCGATCAAAGCACAAAAAGGAGCTGATGTAATCAAACAAGTGCTTGAGCAGGGCGGTTTAGGTTCGGTGGAAGTTAACAAGTATCTTGGCTTACTACAGGCGAGATATAAGCAGGAAAAGGGTTTGGCCGACGGGACACTACGTGGAGAATTGCTAAGGGCCATGGCTGGTTTATGTGCACGAAGGAGCGTTTGCAGAGCTGAATCAAGCAAATTGTTTGAGTCTTTATTTGTTCAAGCACTGAATGACGAGACAGATTTGGTCCGAGAGGCCGCGGCAGACGGGCTTATCTATATTGATAAGACAAAGGCTCTTAACATATTGAGAGGTTTTATTAACGACAGCAATCCCATCGTTAGGAAAAAAATAATAGAGATTGCCGGTGAAGTCGGCAGCCAAGAGGATTTAGTTTGGCTTTCCGGTAAAATTGATTCATCAGTTGAAGGTGAAAGCGAACCAGCCTGGCAGGCGATGCTTGAGATATTTAAAAGTTCTGATGCCAGTGTCCTAAATGAATGGATAGTCCAATTTGACTCGCCAAGCACAAAAGGGAAATTGTCTGATGAACAAAAGATTTCCTTTCTTTTAATAGCAGAGGGAAAAGCCACGCGGGAGAATAAACTCCAAATGCTTAAGGATATTCGAGAAAGATTAGCCGGGCTGTATAAGAAAACCGGTGCTTTTGAGCAGGCAGCAAAGTATTTTGGGATACTTCAGGCAGAGGCCAAGAAGGTCGAAGAAAGAGATAAAATCCTTGCAGAACTGCTGGATTCTTATTTAAGATGGCCAAATTTGGAAGCAGCAACCAAATTGCTTGATAATTGCCTTCTGGATAAGGATTTAGATCCTAATCATGTTATGGTATTAACAATTGACAATTATCTGAGAGAACCGCCAACCGGTTCTGATCCAAATGAGGTTGTAAAAGCACTTAGCAAAATCAATCCCTCCCGTGATAGGCCGAAATGGCTCATGCAGGTAAAACTCTGGCTTAACCGCCTTCTTTAGTCCAGAGTGCCGAGTATGTCACAAAAGGTGGTTAAACGGGCTTAAGTATGCGAATAATGTGAGTGAATGTCTTCTAAAGCGTTGTACTAAGGCAGTTTTTTATGGATTTTTTGAGGAAGGTAAGTTTGTTTTTATTGCAGCGAACCGGCGTTATTGAGCGTTAATCAACGATTTTGATTATTTAAATATTTGGTGGTTTATAAGTCAAGCCTTGCTAAAGACCATTTTTTAGCTGAAAAATCAATATTTTAAGGCAGAGAAGATTTAAAACTGTTTTTTTCATTTTTTTTGTATTTTTTATTTTTTTATCTTTGCACTTTTCATGTTAGTTTTATAATATGAATCGTTTATATTGTAAAAAATAGCATGATGAGCTTAGTTTCTGTATTAATTATATGGATTTGTTAAGGCAGAAATGAGGGTGAGGTGTATCTTTTGCTTTTTGCAAATTAGGTAGAGTTTTTTTATCTTTTTTCGGTTGTTACTGTCACCAGAGTGGCGAAAGGTTGTGCTAATATTGCTGCTGTAGCTCAGTGGTAGAGCGCGTCCTTGGTAAGGACGAGGTCATGGGTTCAAGTCCCATCAGCAGCTAAATGCAAGCAGGTCAAGCTGAGATAGCTTGCAAAACTATCGGTAATCTTAGCTTTGAGTTGAATATAAAAGTCTAAACTGTTCGTTGAGGTTAACAAAGGCAAGTGTAAATAAATACTAACCCAGCACATTGGAGGTGTATATTAAGATGGCAAAGGCAGTATTTGAACGGGTAAAACCACATATCAATATTGGAACTATCGGTCATGTTGACCACGGCAAAACGACATTGACGGCCGCAATCACAATGCGACTGGCACACTTGGCTGGCGGTGGTAATATCAAGAGGTTTGATGATATTGACAACGCCCCCGAAGAGAAGGAACGAGGAGTTACAATCAACACGGCACACGTGGAGTATGAAACGGATAAACGCCATTATGCCCACGTTGATTGTCCGGGGCACGCCGATTATATCAAGAATATGATAACGGGAGCGGCACAGATGGACGGTGCTATTTTGGTTGTTGCGGCCGCAGATGGTCCTATGCCACAGACTCGTGAGCACATTCTTCTTGCCCGTCAGGTTAATGTGCCCAGAATAGTTGTTTTCCTGAATAAAGTGGATCAGGTTGATGACCCTGAACTGCTGGAGTTGGTCGAGCTCGAGATAAGGGAACTGCTTAGCAAATATGAGTTTCCGGGTGACGAGATTCCTCTTATTAAAGGCTCTGCCTTAGCGGCGATGGAAAGCGAAGGTAAAGATGATGAAGCGTGCAAGTGCGTTGACGAATTGATGGTTGCGGTTGATGATTATCTTCCAGTTCCTGAGCGTGATGTTGATAAGCCGTTCCTTATGCCGGTTGAGGATGTTTTTAGCATTAAGGGTCGTGGCACGGTGGGCACCGGCCGGGCCGAGCGAGGAAAAGTCCGGGTTGGTGAGGAAGTTGAAATCGTTGGTCTTGCAAAAGAGACACGCAAGACCGTTGTTACCGGCGTTGAGATGTTCAACAAGACGCTTGATGAAGGCCAGGCCGGTGATAATATCGGCTTGCTTCTTCGTGGCGTGGAAAAGAAAGACCTTGAGCGAGGTCAGGTAGTTGCGGCACCCGGTTCTATTACCCCTCATACCAAGTTTCAATCCGAGGTATATGTTTTGACCAAAGAAGAAGGTGGTCGTCACACACCATTCTTCGCAGGCTATAGGCCGCAATTTTATTTCCGAACTACCGATGTTACCGGCTCGGTTCTTTCATTAATGAGCCGGGAAGGCAAGTCTGCGGAGATGTGTATGCCGGGTGATAATATTGCAATGGAGGTGGAGATTATTGCTCCGATTGCTATGGAAGAAGGCCTTCGCTTTGCTATTCGTGAGGGTGGTCGGACAGTCGGTGCTGGTGTAGTAACGAAAATCCTTGCATGATTATCTCTGGAAAACTGTTGAATCCACGACTGCCAAAATCAAACGTATTAGCATTGGTGGAACGTAGCGTGGTTGGTATTTGCAGGGCAGGAAAAAGATTGTGGGTTCCCAGACGCAATAAGCTATATTAAGGGTACCTCTCAGGTAAATGCACCTCGTTAGAAATTATACAGTGTACAATATGAAACAAGACAGGAAGATTTCTACTGGGATGAGACTTCCGGGCGGACAGAGGCTTTTTTATGGCTAAGAAGAAAAGCAAAAGGGAATTTGTCTGGCTTGAATGTGTAGAGTGTAAACAGAGGAACTATCGCACAAGTGTTAGTGTGGCAGAGGGTACGCCGAAATTACAGCTTAACAAATTTTGTAAAAAGGAACGAAAACATACAGTCCATAAGATACGGCGTAAGTAAACCAGCCCCGCCTTGCGGTGAAATAAGAACAGGGAATCCATTTTCTGCTAATGGGATAATGGAGACCCATAAAAATTAGGCCAGTAGCTCAATTGGCAGAGCGTCGGTCTCCAAAACCGAAGGTTGGGGGTTCGATTCCCTCCTGGCCTGCTTTGATTGTATTTTTTGGCAATATGTGTGAGATTATTATGGTATTTGATGTTTATAAACGTGGTCAGGGCAAATACACAAGGCTCTGTAGTGCTTTTGGCTCAGCATTAGTTGTAGGATTGGGTTGTTATCAACTTTATAAGAAATTGGATGCCTGGGATCTTGGTTTATGGACCAAAACGATGGTTCCTGCGGGTTTGTTTGTAGCATTGGGACTTTTGATTTTTTGGTTGGTGAATAAGCAGACGATAGCAGATTTTATGATCGCGGCTGAAAGTGAAATGAAAAAGGTTAGCTGGTCAAGCAGAAAGGAAATAATAGTATCGACATTTGTCGTTATTGTGCTTGTGATTCTTTTGGCAATGTTTCTTGGTTTTACAGATTTAGGTTTTCAAATTTTCTTTGAATGGCTTTTGTCTTGAGTGGCCGCTATATTTTGAGTTAACAGATTAATTATTGAATCTTTTGGGACAATAAGCATCTCAAAGCTATAAACAGGATACACAATACGGGATAGGCATTAATATGCAGTGGTATGTTTTACGAGTTGCGGCAAATAAGGAAATGCAGGTCAAAGAAGCCCTTACTCAGAAAGTAAATCAGGAGGGTTTAACCGATATTGTAGGCAGAATAGAGGTTCCTGTTGAACAGGTTAGGCGAATCCGCGGCAGCAAGCAGACAGTCCATAAGCGGAAACTGTATCCTGGCTATGTTTTTATGGAAATGGAGCCTGCTGAGGATGGCCGGGTCCAGGAAAAGGCATGGTTTATGATTAAAGAGACTTCCGGCGTCGGAGATTTCATCGGCACCGAAGGAATTCCCACCCCTATGCGGGATACCGATGTGGCAAAGATGCTTTTGGAAGCGGAAAAACCCGAAGAGGCACCAAGCATCAAAGTCGAATTTGAGAAAGGTGATATGATTAAAATTCGAGAAGGTGCTTTTGAGAATTTTGAAGGAACAGTTGATTCGATTGATACGGAGCGTGGGATTGTGAAGGTTATTGTTACTATATTCGGGAGAAACACTCCGCTGGATATAGAGTATTGGCAAATTGAAAAGGTGTAGACAATATTTCACGGGTATTTTCGTAAGTAAGAGTCCAAGATACGATACAAAGGTGACCAATGGCCAAAGAAGTAGCATTAAAGATTAAATTGCAGGCGCCTGGCGGTCAGGCGACGCCGGCACCACCGATAGGACCTGCTTTGGGCCAACACGGTGTTAATATAGGTCAGTTCGTTTCGCAGTTCAACGAACGAACAAAACAACTTAATGGAACAATCGTGCCGGTTGTGATAACCGTCTATAGGGACAAAAGTTTTACCTTTGAGGTCAAGAGTCCTCCTGCGGCGGTTTTGCTGAAACAGGCAGCCGAAATCGCAAAGGGTAGCGGCGTTCCGAATAAAGAGAAGGTCGGGAAGGTCAGTACAGAGCAGGTGCGAAAAATTGCTGAGACCAAGTTCAAAGATTTGAACGCATACGATTTGGAGCAGGCCGAGAAGATTATCAGAGGTACTGCCCGAAGTATGGGTATAGAAATAGAAGATAACGTATAACGAATAGAAAGAGAAATTATACACAGACCGAGCTATGGGATTTAGAAGCAAAAGATACAAACAAGAGTCGGAACAGGTAACCAAAGAGCCGGTGAGCCTGTCGGATGCGGTTGAAAAAGTCAAATTATTTAAGTCTGTTAAATTTGACCAGAGCATCGAATGTGTGATGCATCTTGGCATTGATCCTAAACAGGCCGACCAGATGGTTCGCGGCTCAATATCGCTTCCTCACGGGATAGGTAAGCAGAAAAAAGTTATCGCCTTCTGCGAGGATGCTGACATTGAGGCGGCCAAGAATGCGGGGGCAATTGAGGCCGGCTGTGATGACCTGATAAAGAAAGTTTCGGATGGATGGCTGGATTTCGATGTTGCTATTGCTTCACCAAAGGTGATGGGTAAGGTAGGTAAACTCGGCCGGATTCTCGGGCCCCAGGGAAAGATGCCGTCACCCAAAAATGGTACGGTAACCGGCGATGTTACAACCGCAGTAGCTGAATTCGCAGCAGGTAAAGTCGAGTTCAGGAATGATGCTGGTGGTAATGTTCATACGGTAGTTGGTAAGCAAAGCTTCGAGAGTGAAAAACTGATAGGTAATATCGAGGCTTTTGTTTCACATATAAAGAAAATCAAGCCAGCAGCGGCAAAAGGCACATATATCAAAAAAGTAACTATATCTGCAACAATGAGCCCGAGCGTAACAGTTAGTATTTAGAAACGATCAATTACTTGGTAGTTAACAATTAACTGATAACCAACTGCTTTACATATTGACAGGTGCGAAGATGAGCAAATACGTAAAAGAATTACTTCAGACGGAAATGCAAAAAAAGATTTTCGAAGAAGATATCCAGGATTTTTTGGTTATCAGTACTAAAGGTGTAGGAGGTGTTGATAATAACCTGATGCGTGGCGACCTTAAAGAAAAAGGTATAAGGTTGTTGGTGGTCAGGAATTCACTGTTTAAAAAGGCGTTGCGTGAAAGCAAGATGGAATCAGCAGCCTCTCTTTTCAGCGGTCCCTGTGCTATTGTTTATGGTGGTGATAGTATTGTTGATGTGGCAAAAGAGTTGGTGGAATGGCGCAGCAAGGTTCCGGTGGTAGAGATTAAAGGTGCTTTTCTGGATGGTTCTGCTTTAGAGGACAAGGCGGCGGAGCAACTGTCAAAATTTCCAACGCGAGCGGAATTACAGAGTAAAATTATCGCTTTGGCTCTGGCACCTGCATCAAAATTGACTGCTGCTATTGTTGCTCCCGCCGGAATCATCGCAGGCTGCATAAAGACTATTATTGAAAGAGAAGAGAAGGAAGCAGCTTAAGATATCAAACGAGGCAGGAGATTTGAAATATTATTGCCTGTGTGGCTGCCCCGATAACGGGTTAAACGAAACGGTGGAGTTTCGGCTACCGCAAGGCGCCTACTTATAGGAGTTGACTTGAAATGGCAAAAACCGAAGAAAAGGAACAAGCGAACAACAAATCAAAAGAAGACGTAAAAGAGGAAGTGAAGGAAGAGGCGAAAGAGACTAAAAAAGCAAAAACAGCCGAGGGAACAAAAGATGCAAAGAAATGGAGTAGTGAGGTTAAGAAGCTTGGCGACAAAATAGCAGGCCTGAAATTGATGCAGGCCAAAGAGCTTGCTGATTACCTCAAGGACGAATATGGAATTGAGCCGGCTGCCGGTGGCGCTGTTATGATGGCAGGCCCTGCTCCACAAGCCCAGGCTGAGGAAAAAGAAGAAAAGAGTACCTTCAATGTAGTCCTGAAAGAATTCGGTGATAAAAAGATTCAGGTTATCAAAGAAGTAAGAGCTTTGACGGGACTTGGACTGAAAGAAGCCAAGGATCTCGTCGACAACGTACCCAAACCGGTTAAAGAAGGTTTGAGCAAAGAGGAAGCTGAAGCCGCCCAGCAAAAGCTTGAGGCCGTAGGTGCAGTAGTTGAGCTGACCTAAAGAGGGAACATTTAGCATGGTTCGAATTCTGAATTCTAATGTGCGGGAAACGCTCGGTGAGGTACGAGATACTAAATTAATGGGAGAGTTGAGTGGTCCGATACTAATTATTGGTGGCGGAAAAGTTAACGGTGAATTTATTGTGGGAGATTGGTAATGGTGAAGATTGGTGCCGGGCAAACTGTTCGCAGTTTTGGCAAAGTCCAAGATGCCGTTAAGATACCAGATCTTGTAGCAATACAGAGAAAAAGTTACGAACGCTTTTTGCAGGAACAGGTTGCTGCGACCAAGAGAAAGTGTATCGGGCTCGAAGCTCTGTTTCGCGAGATATTTCCTATTGAAAGCTATGACAAGACAATGTGTTTGGAATATCTCCACTATGAGCTGGAAAGGCCACGTTATACACCTATAGAGTGTCGGCAGTTGCGTTTGACCTACGGTTACCCATTAAAGATATGGTGCAGACTGCGCAGCAAGGATGGTGAAGATGTAACCGAACAGGGGATATATCTCGGCGAGATGCCAGTTATGGTAGGTGGTGGAGAATTTATCATCAATGGCGCCGTGCGGGTCATAGTCAGCCAGTTGCACCGAAGTCCTGGTGTTGATTTTCTTATCGAGAGCAAAGAAGGCGATAGAGTACTGCACGGCGGTCGTATTATACCGGAAAGAGGTAGTTGGATAGAGATAGGTGTTACTCGTAAAGATGTTTTGGTTGTCAGAATTGATCAGTCCAGCAAGATACCGGCAACCATTTTTCTTCGGGCAATAGACGAGGCCTATGGGATTACAGAGTCCATCCTGCGTTTCTTTTATCCGACAAAGAATGTTCCCGTATCAGATCTCAAACCTACTATGTGGGCTGTGGGTTCGATTGTTGACAAAGAAACCGGTGAAATAGAGGTAGAGGCCGGCACACAAATCGGCGACAGAGTTTCTTTAATTCGACAAAGCAAGATCAAAAAAGTCGAAGTTATCGAGGAAGTTCGAGATCCGATCATTCTCAATACTCTTGCGGAGGATGATTGCCAGAGCCACGAGCAGGCGCTGCTAAAGTTTTATATGAGGTTAAGACCCGGTAATCCGCCCAGTGAGGAAAAAGCAAAGACTTTCTTTGCGGAGAAGTTTTTTGATTCTAACCGCTATCGTCTCGGAAATGTAGGTAGATTCAGGTTAAATCGTAAGTTTGAGCAGTCAGTAGACGAAGAAGAGATGATACTTCGTCCCGAAGATTTCCTGAACACAATGAAATATATAGTAGCCCTTCGGAATAACGAGGGCGAGATTGACGATATCGACCACCTTGGTAACAGGAGACTGCGTACAATCGAGGAACTTGCCGGAGGTGAAATCAGAAAAGGCCTGCTGAAGCTTCGCAAAACTATTCAAGAGCGAATGAGTATGAAGAGAGAGGGTGAGGAACCGGTGCGTATCGCTGACTTGGTGAATTCCAAGAGCGTATCGAGCAGTATCAACTATTTCTTTGGTCGCGGGGAGTTGAGTCAGGTTGTTGACCAGACCAATGCTTTAAGTCAGTTGACACATGAAAGGCGTCTTTCAGCTCTTGGGCCTGGTGGTTTGAACAGAAGGCGTGCAGGTTTTGAAGTCCGTGATGTTCATATCAGCCACTACGGCCGAGTCTGTCCAATTGAGACACCGGAAGGAACCAATATCGGTTTAATTGCTTCCCTGGCAATATTTGCAACGGTTGATGAATATGGATTTCTTCTTACTCCATACCGTAAAGTAAAAAATGGCAAGGTTACTGATGAGGTGGAACATTTACGTGCCGATGAGGAGATGAAGGCGATATTTGCACCACCGAGTACGATCGATGCAAAGACCGGCAAACTTACCAAGGGACTGGTTCTCGCCAGAAAAGGCGGTGAACTGGCTCAGGTTTCAAGCGACGAAGTAGATTACGTTGATATTTCACCCAAACAAATTGTAGGTGTTTCCGCTTCGCTTATTCCGTTTCTGGAGCACGATGATGCGAACCGGGCTTTGATGGGTTCAAATATGCAGCGTCAGGCAGTTCCTTTACTGAAGACCGAGCCGCCTTTGGTTGGCACTGGTATGGAGGAATTGGTGGGGCAGAACTCAAGTATGGTTGTGCGTGCCAAACGAAGTGGAGTCGTTACTGCGGTTGATTCGACTAATATAGTCATTAACCACACTGACGAGTATAAGCTTTCCAAATTTGTTGGATTGAACGAAAGAACCTGCCTTAATCAAAAGCCGGTAGTGGCTCTCGGTGAGAGGATCCAGAGCGGTCAGATTATAGCGGATGGCGGCGGCACCTCTAACGGTGTTTTGGCGCTTGGTAAAAACGTCCTTGTGGGATTTGTTTCGTTTGATGGCTTTAACTTTGAGGATGCTATTATTGTCAGTGAAAAACTATGTAAGAACGACAGCTTTACCAGTATCCACATTGATGAGTTTACTGCAGAAGTTCGCGAGACCCGCCTCGGCAAGGAAGAATTTACCTGTGATATACCCAATGTCAGCGAAAAGGCGCTAAGAAACCTTGATGAATACGGGGTAGTGCGTGAAGGAACAAGAGTGTGCCCTGGTGACATTTTGGTGGGCAAGGTGGTTCCCAAGAGCAAGACCGAGCTGACCCCCGAGGAAAAACTGCTGCACGCTATATTCGGAAGAGCCGGCGAAGATGTCAAAAATGACTCACTTGAACTGCCCAGCGGTTATGAGGGAGTGGTGATAAAAACAGAACGATTTACAAGACGCGGCGCAGCCAGTGATGAGGAAAAAAAGGCTCTTGCAGCCGAGATAAAAAGCTATGAAAAGCAGATGAGGGCCAAAGAATGTCTGGTTTTCAGGCAGATGATAGACACTATCCATAAGAAATTTGAAATTAATATCGTTGATCCATCCACACGTCAGAAAGTTGGACAGAGCCCTGATGATGATGTTGTATATGAGCAGGTCGAAAACTTTAATATTAAATGGGTCAAGCCTGCCTCGGCCAGAGACGATGTGCAGAAAATCGTGGATAAATTCTGGAGTAAAATTTCTGAAATTCAGGAAGAAAAGAAGCGCAGGGTCGATAGTTTCAAGCATGGCGATGAACTGCCCAGTGGCGTATTGCAGATGGTCAAAGTTTATGTTGCAATTAAGAGGACATTGTCCATCGGTGATAAAATAGCGGGGCGTCACGGCAACAAGGGAGTAATCGCCAAGATTATGCCGGAAGAGGACATGCCGTTTCTCGAAGACGGCACGAGCCTTGATATATTACTAAATCCTCTCGGTGTGCCGAGCCGAATGAACGTTGGCCAGATACTGGAAACGCATCTCGGCTGGGTTGCAAAGGTGTTGGGATTTAATGTTATTTCGCCGGTCTTCGACGGTGCTACGGAGGAAGATATCCGGGAATTGACTATCGATTCCAATGAACTTATGAGGCAGCGGAGGACAGACTTGGAAGAAAAAGGAGAAGCACCTGCAGATCATGAGTTTTTCATAAATGTCCCATCAACTTTGAAGACTCAGTTATATGACGGCAGAACGGGAGAACCGTTTGATCAGTGTGCGACCATAGGTTACATATACATGATGAAACTTCATCATCTTGTTGATGATAAAATCCATGCCAGGGCAACGGGCCCGTATAGTTTGATTACACAGCAGCCGTTAGGTGGAAAGGCCAGAACCGGCGGTCAAAGATTTGGTGAGATGGAAGTCTGGGCGCTGGAAGGTTACGGGGCAGCTTATACGCTCCAGGAGATGCTGACGGTTAAAAGTGATGATGTTGAGGGGCGAACAAAAATTTATGAATCAATGGTCAAAGGACAAAACATCCTCGAAGCGGGTACTCCATTGTCTTTTGACGTATTGTGTAACGAAATAAGGGGTCTGGGATTGAATATTCAGCTTGAGAAGAAGCGACTTGGAAGTACCGTATTGTAGAATGGATTATTGATTCTTTGGAAGAATCGTAAAAAGAATAATAGTCGATTAGGGGAATCCTTAAATGTATGAAAGTATTTACGATCGTATTAATGATTACGGTTCGGTCAAGATTTCGTTGGCCAGCCCCAATGATATTCGCAGCTGGTCTTTTGGGGAAGTGCGCAAGCCGGAGACTATCAATTACCGTACTTACAGGCCCGAGAAGGACGGCTTGTTCTGTGAGCGCATCTTCGGTCCGGAGAGGGACTGGGAATGTGCCTGCGGCAAGTATAAGGGCACCAAGTTTAAGGGAATAATTTGTGACCGCTGTGGAGTCAAAGTGACACATAGTCGTGTTCGTCGCAAGCGAATGGGGCATATCAATCTGGCGGCACCGGTAGTGCACATATGGTTTTACAAGGCCATACCTAATCGTATTGGTACGCTTTTGGCAATGAAAACAGCAGACCTGGAAAAAATAATTTATTTCCAGGACTACGTTGTTACTGATCCGGGTCACAGTCCGTTGAAGTTGGGTCAGCTGCTAAGTGAAGAGGAATTCCGTGAGGCGTCGAACAAGTACGGTGCTCCTCCGGCCGGATTTAAGGCCTCAATGGGTGCTGAAGCGATAAGGGCACTGTTGATGAATTTGGACCTTAAGGCCTTAAGTGTGGAGTTGCGGCAGGCTATAATCAAGACCAACAGCAAGCAGAAAATCAAAGATCTCACAAAACGCCTTAAGATTGTCAACGAAGCTAAAAACAGTAATAACAAGGCTGAGTGGATGGTTCTTGAAGTTATTCCCGTTATCCCTCCGGACTTGCGTCCTTTAGTTCTTCTTGAAAGAGGAAATTTCGCAACCAGTGACTTAAATGACCTTTATCGACGAATTATCAATCGTAACAACCGTTTAAAAAAGCTAATAGACCTTAATGCTCCCGATGTGATTATCCGTAATGAGAAAAGAATGCTTCAGCAGGCGGTCGATTCACTGCTTGACAACGGTCGCTGCCGCAGACCGGTACTCGGCAGTAATAATCGGCCTCTAAAGTCCCTGACTGATATGATCAAGGGTAAACAGGGGCGATTTCGTGAGAACCTGCTTGGCAAGCGTGTAGATTACTCAGCTCGATCAGTAATTGTAGTTGGGCCTAATCTGAAACTTTATCAATGCGGGTTGCCAAAGAAAATAGCTCTGGAATTGTATCAGCCCTTCATAATTCGAAAACTCAGGTCTCACGGCCTTGCCGATACGATTAAGAGCGCCAAGAGAATGATAGAACGACGTGATGATCCGGTCTGGGATGTTCTCGAAGAAGTTATTCATCAGCATCCGGTTTTGCTCAACCGTGCACCTACGCTTCATCGGATGGGTGTTCAGGCCTTCGAGCCGATCTTGGTTGAAGGCAATGCGATTATGCTTCACCCGCTGGCCTGTAAGGGATTCAACGCCGACTTTGACGGCGACCAGATGGCAGTGCACCTTCCGTTAAGTGTTGAAGCACAAGCTGAAACTCATATCTTAATGATGGCCACCTCCAATATTTTCTCACCGGCGAATGGGTCTCCAATGGTCGGACCATCTCAGGACATGGTGATGGGCAACTATTATTTGACCTATATGGAAAAAGAGTACGGGAGAATATCTGAGCAGCCCCTTGAAATTCCGGCGTTCAGAGATACTTACGAGGCGATAATGGCCCACGATGTGGGCACGATCCGGTTGCATGAAAAGATTAAGGTAAAAATTGACAAATCGGTTATTAGTTCAGACATAGGGATTCGTAGTTCAACACCTAAAAATGATGAACTTCCGGAGAGTAATTCAACGGTAATTGAAACTACAGTAGGTCGGTGCATATTCGATGATATACTTCCAGCGGGGATGCCGTTTTACAATATGACTTTGAATGGCAAGAGGCTGAGCCAGGTAATCAGCGACTGTTTCGAATTCACCGGTAGTCGTGAGACAGTAGATCTTCTTGACAGGATAAAGGATGTAGGCTTCAAGTATGCCACACTTGGCGGCTTGAGCTTTGGTATTATGGACTTGAAGATACCTGCAAGAAAGTCAGAAATTATCGGCGAGACAGAACAGAAGGTCAGCAGGATATATAAAAACTATGCTGATGGAGTTTTGACTGAGGGCGAAAGGTATAATCAGGTTATTGATGCCTGGACTAATGCCCGTGTTGCCGTAACAAATGAAATGATGCGTGGTCTTAAAGAAGATACCACTGAGGATGGCACACCGTACCTGAATCCGATATACCTTATGAGCGATTCCGGTGCAAGGGGAAGTGTTGACCAGATTCAGCAGCTTGCAGGAATGCGAGCGTTGATGGCCAAGCCCAGTGGTGAGATTATCGAAACACCAATCAAATCAAACTTTCGTGAAGGTTTGACCGTTCTCGAGTACTTTAGCTCGACACATGGAGCACGTAAGGGACTGGCTGATACAGCCTTGAAGACAGCCAATTCCGGTTATCTGACCCGCAAGCTGATCGATGTGGCACAAAACTTAATTATTACCGAACACGATTGCCAAACCTTGCAGGGGATCACCAAAAGCACAGTCAGCAGAGGTGAGCAGATCGATGTGCCGCTTTCTCAGCTTATTATCGGCAGGACCGCCAGAGATAATATTCGCAACCCAATAACTGACGAAATGGTTGTTCATGAGAACGAAGTTATCACACCAGAGGCCGCAATAAAAATTGAAATTTTAGGTCTTGATGCCATCAGGGTCAGAAGCCCACTGACTTGTGACAGTCCCTATGGTATTTGTGCGAAGTGTTATGGTTGGGATATGAGTACCGGTCAGTTAGTGGAGGAAGGTTCTGCGGTTGGCATTATCGCTGCTCAGTCAATCGGCGAGCCCGGCACTCAATTGACACTACGTACTTTCCACACCGGTGGTGTTGCTGAGAGAGCTATTCTTGAACGTGAGCAGAAGGCGACTCATGCAGGAAAGATTCAGTATCGCGATATCAATGCAGTATCTTTCAAACGAAGTGATGGCAGTACCCAGGTAGTTGCGCTTAAACGCAACGGAGAAATAGCTCTTCTTGATGCAAAGGACCGGGAACTGGACAAATTCAAAGTCCCCTATGGGGCCACTGTTTTGGTCGAAGATGGTTCTAAAGTGAAAGTCTCAGCGGTATTATTCACATGGGACCCGCACCGAACACCAATTTTAGCCGAAGTGCCCGGTCAAATCCGCTTTGTAGATATTATCGAAGGTGAGACGATTGGAATTGAGGAAGAGCGGAAAGGACAGCTTGGCAGGCCTGTTGTGATAGAGCATAAAGGTGACAAGCATCCTCAAATTATCATAGAAGATACCAACGGTAAAATACTCGATGTTCACTACCTGCCTGCAGGGGCCAGGATCGAGGTTGTTGAAGGCCAGCAGGTTCAGGCAGGCCAGTTGCTTGCTCACCAACCAAGAGCCACCGGCGGAACACAGGATATTACTGGTGGTCTTCCCAGAGTTACTGAGGTATTCGAAGCACGAAAGCCCAAAGATCCTGCCGCAATGGCTGAGATTAGCGGTCGAGTCGAGTTGCGAAGCGATAAACGCAAGGGCAAGATGACCATTATTATACGCTCAGAATCCGGTATGGAGAAAGAACACCATGTCCCCAGAGACAGGCACCTCAATGTCCATACCGCTGATTACGCGGAAGCCGGAGATGCACTGACGGATGGACCATTGGTTCCACACGATATTCTGCGAATCAAAGGCGAAGAAACATTGCAGAAATATCTGATTTCAGAGATTCAAAATGTCTACCGTTCACAAAATGTTAATATCAATGACAAGCATGTTGAGATAATCAGTGCTCAGATGATGCGTAAGGTTAGCATCGAATCTGTAGGCGATAGCTCGTTTTTGCCGGGAGAGGTTGTGGATAAGTTTGTATTCCGAAGAGAAAACGAGAGATTGGCCAAAAGCATCAGGATCACTAACATCGGAGATTCAACTGACTTAGAAGAAGGTCAAATTATCGACAAGAAAGAGCTTGGCAGTATCAATGAAAAGATTGAAATGATTGGAGGTACTCCGGCAAAGGGCAGAAAACCAAAAGCTGCAACTGCTCAGACATTGCTTTTAGGAATAACAAAAGCATCGCTGTGGTCGGATAGTTTTATTGCGGCAGCCAGCTTCCAGGAAACAACTAAGGTCTTGACTGAGGCATCCTTAGCTGGTAAAATCGACAATTTACACGGTTTGAAGGAAAATGTGATACTTGGCCATTTAATACCGGCCGGGACGGCCTTCAAACCACATTTGGAAATAAAGGTTAAGCACCTTGCTGAAGCACCGCTGCCGAAGGAATTTGCAGAAGCCAAGGAAGAGAAAGAGGCGGAAGCAAAAGCAGAGGCTGCCGTAAAAGAAGCTTTGGGAATCAGTTAAAACTAGAAAATTTAAATCGGAAGTAGATTATGCCTACTATAAACCAGTTAGTTAGACGTCCAAGAGCAAAGTCAAAAGGCCGAAAACGTGTATCCGACATTAGCGGCTCGCCTCAGAAAAGAGGTGTGTGTCTGATCGTAAGAACACAAACGCCCAAAAAACCGAACTCCGCTTTACGAAAAATTGCCCGTGTCAGGCTCACCAGTGGTAAGGAGGTTACAGCTTATATACCCGGTATTGACCACAACCTCCAGGAGCACAGCACAGTTGTAATTCGCGGAGGCAGGGTCAGGGATTTACCCGGCGTTCGTTATCATATTGTTCGTGGTGTACTTGACTGTGCCGGCGTCTCTGGTCGTCAACAGGGCAGAAGTAAGTATGGTGCAAAAAGGGCAAAATAAGGGAACTCCAGTGCATATTTCATTGTTGATCCTTAATCAATGAACTATGAACCAGGGAATATGAAAAATGAAAAGGTTTACTGCTTCAAATCAGCAACTAAAGCCTGACCCGACATACAACAGCAAGCTGGTTTCCAAGTTTGTTAACTGTATGATGTGGGACGGCAAGAAAAGTGTAGCACAGCAGATTTTCTATGATGCTATGGAAATCATCTCCAAAAAGATTACGGATACCGAACCATTAGAGGTATTTGAGACGGCGGTGAATAATGTAAAGCCGTTAATTGAAGTGCGCAGCAAACGGGTTGGTGGAGCAAGTTATCAAGTGCCTATGCAGGTAAGTCCGAAGCGCCAGCAATCACTGGCTTTTCGTTGGATACTCCAATCGGCCAGAGCCAAGAAAGGTAAGCCGATGCGTGAGCGTCTGGCCTCCGAATTGATAGACGCTTACAACGAACATGGTGGTGCTATGACAACCCGTGAGAATATTCATAGAATGGCTGAAGCGAATAAGGCGTTTGCTCACTTTGCCTGGTAAGATTCGTCGTTTTTACTGCCACGGTGCGTTTATAAAAGATGACCGTGGCAGTTTTTTTATTCTTAAAGTCTGCCCTAAGATATGAGATACGAGACATAGATTATGCCGAGTACTCTGGAAAAATTACGCAATATTGGGATTATGGCGCATATAGACGCCGGGAAAACAACGATAACCGAGCGTATTCTTTACTATACGGGCAAAACCTATAAAATGGGCGAAGTCCACGATGGTACTGCTGTTATGGACTATATGGAGGAAGAGCAAAAGAGAGGTATTACTATTACTTCAGCAGCGACCAAGTGTCCCTGGAAGGGCTATGATATTAATCTTATTGATACACCGGGGCACATTGATTTTACGGCTGAAGTTGAAAGGTCGCTTCGGGTTCTTGATGGCGCTGTGGCTGTATTTGACGCCAGTGAGGGTGTGCAGGCTCAGAGTGAGACTGTCTGGAGGCAGGGACACAAATACAACTTGCCCTGTCTTTGCTTTGTGAACAAGATGGACAAAGTCGGTGCTGATTTTGAGATGACCATCGATTCTATTCGTGACAAACTCCTTGCTAATCCGATTTTATTACAGATTCCTATTGGAGCCGAAGACTCTTTTTCCGGGATAATAGACCTGATTAACTACAGGGCGGTTTTCTATAGAGCCGAAGAGTTGGGAGCAACTTTTGAGGAGACTGAAATTCCTGCAGAATTGCAACAAACTGCAAAGCAGCTAAGAAACCAGATGATTGAACTTGCGGCCGAAGCCGATGATGAGCTGATGGATACCTATATCCACGACAAGCCAATTGACAGTACGATGATTAATCGAGCTATCAGGAAAGGAACTTTAAGTGGTAAACTTCATCCTGTATTTGTCGGTTCAGCCCTGAAATATGTCGGTGTTCAAAAACTGCTTGATGGAGTCCTGGCATATTTGCCATCTCCATTGGATAAGCCCGACCTGGTCGGGCATAAACCGAATAATGAGAAGAAGACAATTACAGTAAAATGTGATCGTAATGGCAGTATGGTTGCGCTTGCATTTAAGATTACAAGTGATGTGCACGGTGACTTGAGTTTTCTAAGGATTTATCAGGGAATGTTAAAGTCCGGCAGAAGAGTTTTGAACGCAAATCGGGACAAAAGAGAAAACATTACCAGGATATTTGAGATGCATGCGGATGAGCGGAAAATCCTGGACAAGGCAAGTGCCGGAGATATTGTCGCAGTCGTTGGGCTAAAACAAACTCTTACAGGCGACACGATTTGCGATCCCAAAAAACCGGTTTGTTTACCGAGCATTAATTTTCCCCAGACAGTTATTACTATGTCGATAGAACCAAGGACTTCAGTAGAAAAGGCGAAATTGGCCGATGCACTGGCTGATTTGAAGCGGGAAGACCCGACTTTTGGATGTAAAGTAGATGTAGAAACAGGCCAGACCATCATCAGCGGCATGGGTGAACTGCATCTGGAGGTACTTCAGCACAAACTAATAAGGGAAAAAGGGGTAAATGTCAGAATCGGCAAGCCCAGAGTAGCCTATAAGGAAGCAATTACAAGGTCGGCAGAGGCGGAAGGCAAATTCGTACGTCAAACAGGCGGTCACGGCCAATACGGCCATGTTGTATTATCCATTGAGCCGTTGTTGACGGAGGATGGCCTTACGAGTCGCGATGTCGAGTTTGAGAGCAAAATAGTGTCCAATGCTGTACCGAGAGAGTATATTCCTGCTGTTGAAAGAGGTGTAAAAGATGCTCTCGGTACCGGTGTGTTGGCAAGCTATCCTGTTGTGGGAGTTAAAGTTACGTTGATTGATGGCTCATTCCATTCGGTGGATTCTTCCGATTTGGCTTTTGAGCAGGCTGCCGCGATTGCAATAGAAAAAGTGCTCAGCCAAGCTGGTCCTGTTCTACTTGAGCCTGTAATGCGGCTTCAGGTGGTAGTACCGGAAGCTTCTTTTGGGGCAGTTCAGGGCAATATACTTGGGAAAAGGGGTTTGATAACGGATTGTCATGTGCATGGAAATATGCGTGTAATCGATGCAAAAGTGCCTATGGCGGAAATGTTTGGATATTCCAGCGAAATTAGGAGTGCCACAGCGGGACGGGGAACCTTTACTATGGAGCCGTTAAGCTATGAGAAAGTCCCTGAGCAAATCGCTAAGCAAATAATTCTTTAAAAAATAATGATTATTTTTAGTTTTTTCTCATTTTTATAGAAATTTTTATTGAAATTACTCGATTTTTGTGTTAGAAACTTTAGTTTTAGCCGTAGCGAGCATCGTCAAGGATGACGTTGCGTAAACCAGTTGGGCTGTAGCATACCTGTATTTTGGTGGTCATGGATGGTTTTTGAAAGGTGTTTCGTTGCACCTAAGGGTATGCCAAAGCTGATAAATTGCTTTGGAAGGGCTTATAGATAAGTCCGAACCCTAATTCTTAAGGAAGACGAATTTGGTAGTTGATCATTGAAGATCGCAACCGGGAAAAAAGGTTAATAATCAGCGAAATAAGGTCTTTCCTGCCAACAACAAACAACGTAGATTTAACAGATAGTAGAAAGATTATATTCAAAGAGAATTTTTTTGTTATTTTTTGTGGTTTATAAGTATATATATATTACAGATTTATGAATTGTAAGGAATGAATTCGAGAAAAAGATTCTTTCCACTATAAGCTTGAAGAGAAGTTATGGCTACTGAAACCGAAAGAATAAGGATTAGAATGGAGGCTTATGACCACCGGGCTCTTGATGCGTCTGCTAAAGAGATAGTAGAGCACGCTCGAAAGACAAATGCCCGTGTCAGTGGTCCGGTGCCGTTGCCTACGCGTATTGAGAGATATACCGTTTTACGGAGTCCTCATATTGATAAAAAGTCGCGTGAGCAGTTTGAGTTGAGAACTCATAAGCGTCTAATTGATATTCATGAGGCCAACGCACGAACAGTCGAAGTTTTGAACCGCTTAGTAGTGCCGGCAGGTGTTTTCGTGAAGATAAAAGCGTGAAACCTGATTCTGGCAACAAGCGACGAGAGATGTGATAATGGCAATGTTGTTGGGAAAAAAAGTTGGAATGACTCAGGTCTATGACGAATCGGGTAAGTTGTTGCCTGTAACAGTCATACAAGCAGGACCTTGTGTCGTTATGCAGGTAAAAACTGCCGAAACTGATGGCTACAACGCTGTTCAGCTGGGTTTTGAAGATATGAAAGCTTCGCGCAGAAAGAATCCTCAGGTTGGGCACGCTCAAAAAGCTGATACGGCACCGAAAAAATTTGTTAAAGAGATGAGACTGCCCGGAGAGAACGAAACGGAGTACAAAGTGGGGGATTCTATAACTGTTTCTGTTTTTGAAGAGGACAAGTTAGTCGATGTAGTGGGAACCAGTAAAGGCAAAGGTTTCGCCGGTGTGATGAAACGACATGGCTTTGGTGGTTTCCCGGCTTCTCACGGAACCGAACGAAAACATAGAGCGCCCGGCTCAATTTCAAGTTTTGCCAGCGATGCCGGACATGGCGGAAAGCCGAAAAAAGGCAAACGAATGGCAGGACATATGGGTAACTGTCGGGTCACAACTAAAAACCATAGACTCGTCTCAATAGACGAGGATAACAACTTATTGGTAGTCAAAGGTGCAGTACCAGGTCCTTCGGGTGGCTATTGCGTTGTCCGTAGTGCCAAAAAGGTCTAATTTGGAGCAAGATTGAAGAAATGATAGACTTGGCAGTTTACAACAGAGATGGCCAGGAAGTTGACAGCCTGAAGGTCGACGAGTCGACTTTTGGAAGTTCGGTCAGGTATCCGCTGCTCAAGCAGGCGATAGTTATGTATCATGCTAACAAGCGTTTGGGGACCGCAGCAACAAAGGGTAGAAGTATGGGGGTCGGCTCGGGAAGAAAGCTTTTTAGGCAAAAAGGTACGGGCTATGCACGTGTTGGTAACCGAAGAACAGGCAAACGTGTGGGCGGCGGCGTTACTTTTGCCAAGGTCGCCAGAGATTTCCGTAAACGTATGCCCAAAAAGCAGAGAAGGCTGGCCAGAAACTCGGCAATATTGGCAAAGCTTTTAAGTAACAATGTTATTGTGGTGGACGATCTTAACTTTGAAAAACCACACACCAGTGATTTTATGGACATTCTGAGTAATTTAAAGATTCTTTCGAAGGACAGTTGCCTCGTGACAATTAGCGACTATGATGATAATCTTTACAAATCAGCTAAGAATATTCCGAAAGTCTCAGTTATGCCTGCAGTTGAGCTTAACGCCGGTGATATTTGCAACCACCGCAAGATGTTGATAACTAAGGATGCTTTTTTGTCACTTTTAAGCACAGAAGGAGCAGGTGAAAATTAATGCCAATTACCATTGACGACTTTGATATAATTATTCGTCCCTTGATTACAGAGCAGGGCGTACATTTTGCGAATACAAAAGGTGCGTACTCCTTTGAGGTAAATAAAAAGGCTAATAAAATCCAGATAAAAAATGCCGTTGAAAGAATATACAATGTTAAAGTTCGAAAAGTGAGAACGGCCAACCACAGAGGCAAACTCCGCCGCAGAGGCAGAACATACGGCAGCAAACCGAGTTGGAAGAAAGCTGTTGTGTTTTTGGATCCGGAGTTTCATATAGATTTGTTCTAAAATAAAAAATGGAAGCGTGAAGCCAGATACGAGATAGTATTATGGGTATTCGAGTTTATAAACCAACAAGTGCCGGCCGTAGAAACAGTTCGGTGAATGATTACGCCGATTTAACCACTACGAAGCCGGAGAAGTCGCTCTGCAGGCGGATAAAGAAGACAGGCGGAAGAAATCATCACGGTGTTATTACCGCCCGGTTCAGAGGCGGTGGGGCAAGGAAAATTTATCGTATTATCGATTTCAAACGTAACAAAGACGGTATCCCCGCAAAGGTTGCTACGATTGAATACGATCCTAATAGAAATTGTTTTATATCCCTGGTGCACTACGCCGACGGTGAGAAGAGATATATATTAACGCCGCAGGGTGTAAAGCCCGGAGACCGGCTGGAAAGTGGACTTTCCTGTGAACCTAAGATTGGTAATGCAATGCCTCTGGAGGCTATTCCCGCCGGTCTGGAAATTCACAATATCGAAATGACGGCCGGGCAGGGCGGCAAACTGGTCAGGGGTGCCGGTAATGCTGCGAGAATAGTAGCCAAAGAAGGTGATTGGGTTACTGTCATTTTGCCGAGTGGTGAAATGCGGATGATTCGGAAAGAATGCCGGGCGACGATTGGACGGCTAAGTAATTCTGAACACCAAAATATACGGATCGGTAAGGCCGGGCGGAAACGTCATATGGGAAGAAAACCACATGTAAGAGGCAATGCGATGAATCCTGTTGACCACCCTATGGGTGGTGGAGAAGGCCATAGAGCCGGCGGGAGGCATCCATGTTCGCCGACAGGTGTGTTGGCAAAAGGTGGAAAGACAAGAAATCCACGCAATCCCAATAACAAAAGGATTATTAGAAGACGTAAAAATAAAAGGCAAGGACAATTGGTTCTGTAACAGTGTGAAGTGATATGTACTTCACAGGATACGAGACATAAAAAAATGGGAAGATCTCTTAAAAAAGGACCATACGTTGATGACAAGCTGTTTGCCAAGGTCAACAGGCAGATTGGCTCCGGTTCTCGTGAGCCGATAAAGACCTGGGCGAGAAGATGCACGATAATTCCGGAGTTTGTGGGTTTTACCTTTATGGTGCATAACGGCAAAATGTTTAATAAGGTTTTTGTCACCGAGGACATGGTTGGACATAAATTGGGAGAATTTTCGCCCACGAGGATATTTAAGGGTCATTCAAGCAAGAAGATAAAATAACGGTTATTAGTTTCGAAATTCACAATATGAGTTTCGGATTTCAAATGAGTTAGAAAGATATGTTAAGTGCTAATAAATTAAAAGAGCTTTGTAAGCAGCAACAGATGAATGTGGAGCAGTTAGCGGACCATCTTGCCAGGCCCGGGTTGAACAAGAGGGAATCCATTGTGGCTATTCAGAACTGGCAGAAAGGTCTTTTTAAGCCCAAGCCGCGAGCGGATGATATTCGTCACCTAGCGTCGGCTTTATCTGTCGAGGTAAATGATTTGCTTGACTGGTGCTCTTCTTATCGTTTTGCACCACTTTCAGCGCGCAAGGCCAGACTCGTTACACAGTTGATAACCGGCCGAAGTGTCCAGGATGCAATGGATATCTTGAAGTTCACACAAAAACGTGCAGCGGCAATGATTGACAATGTTTTGAGAAGTGCTGTTGCCGATGCCGATGAGCAGCAGGCTGACGTTGATAGCCTATACGTCAGCAATGCCCGTGTTGATGATGCGGGAGTCCGCATCGGTACAAAAAGATGGATGCCAAAGGACAGAGGCAGAGCGCATCCTATTAGTAAAAAGGCATGTCACATTCATATTACGGTGACTCAAGTTTGAAACAGAAGGTGAAAGGCAAAACTCAATAAGAGATAGAATAATATGGGCCAGAAAACATCACCAATAGGTTTTAGAACAGGAATTACACTTGGGTGGCAAAGTACCTGGTTTGCTCCCAAGGCAGATTACGGCAAATTTCTTGTCGAGGACCAGAGAATCCGTCAGTATGTAGACACGAAATATAATCGTCATGTGCCTAAGGGTGCTGTGGCAAAGATAGAGGTAATCCGAACACGTAACGAAGTAAAAGTAACGCTGCACAGCGGACGCCCTGGTGTGGTCATCGGTCCCAGAGGGGGTGAGGTCGATAAGTTGCGAGAAGAGCTTGAAGAGATAACGGGTCGAAAAGTGGCTGTAAATGTTATCGAGATAAAAGAGCCGGAGTTGAATGCGACGCTTGTGGGCGAAGCTATCGCTGAGCAGCTAAGTANNTGAGCAGCTAAGTAAGCGGGCCTCATTTAGGCGTACCATGAAGCAGCATTGTGAAGCTGCAATGAATGCGGGCGCTAAAGGAGTAAAGATTATTTGCGCCGGACGTTTGGCAGGCTCTGAAATGGCACGAAGAGAAACACAGAAACTCGGTTCTATCCCATTGCACACTCTGGATGCCAATGTAGATTACGCTGTGGCAACATCAAGAACGACGTATGGAACGATTGGCGTTAAGGTCTGGATTTATAAAGGCAAATTTGGTGAGGAAAGTGAACGTGGCGCTCGTCGTCGGCCTCGCCCGCCGAGGCGTACAGGTCCTGCGAAGAAGCGTGGAAGACTTAAAGTTACACCGATAGAAAAAGATAAAAGTACTCCTGAAACTGATGTGATTGCCCCATCGGTGGAAAGTGGTGGCGGAGAGCAAAAAAGTACCGAAGGAAACGGTTTAGGAGTAGATAGCGGGTAGGAGCAGAAGATTTCAGCCCGGTGATAAAGAAAACAATATACCCAAAGCTGTATGTAAAGGTTTAAGAAAATGGTAATGATGCCCAAAAGAGTTAAGTATCGTAAGAGCCAGCGCGGCAAAATGAAAGGTAATGCCGCCAGGTCCAATTTTGTGGCATTTGGTGAATACGGTTTGCAGGCTCTTGGAACAAAGCTGGATAACCGCCAGACATATTGAAGCCGGCCGAGTTGCGGCTACTCATTTTCTGCATCGTGAGGGCAAAGTTTATCTTAGGCTGTTTCCGCACAAGCCGGTAAGTTCAAAGCCGTTGGAAACGAGAATGGGCAAGGGTAAAGGTGAGCCTGAATTTTGGGTTGCCAGAGTAAGGCCCGGACAGGTTATGTTTGAAATCGGCGGAGTAGAGGAGGATGTGGCAAAGCAGGCCCTGGTTAGGGTTGCTCATAAAATGCCGATTAGATGCAGATTTATTAAACGAAGACATTCGTTATAAAAGGAAAGTAGCTTGAGATGAAAGCACAGCATTACCGTGAAATGAGCCCGGATGAGATTGAGAGCAAACTCGAAGAACTACAGAGACATTTGTTTGATTTGCGCTCACAGGCGGTTACGGAAAAGCTGGAGAATTCCAAGGCCATAACTAATGTCAGGCGTGATATTGCCAGGATTAAAACGATATTGCGTGAAAATAGCAAAAATTAACCGTAGAGAATGCCGAGTACGCAGAGACAGAAATGAAAAAACTGTGTGCTTTGTAGACAATGCTGTGAAAAACGGAAGTAAAAGATGCAGGATCGAAAATTAAAAACTGTAACCGGCGTGGTAGTGAGCAACAGTGGTGCCAAAAGCATCAAAATTGCCATTGACTACAAGGTCAGGCATCCAAAATACGGCAAGTATGTAAAGCGCAGGACGAAACTCGGTGTTCACGATGAGCACAAGCAGGCCAGTATTGGTGATGTTGTTGAGGTTGCGCAATGCCGTCCTTATAGTAAAACCAAAAGTTGGCGTCTTGTGAGGATTGTAGAAAAAACGGCTTAGAAACGGCCCAATTGCGCGATTAGTAGCGAATGGGAAACTAAGTAAATACGTAAAGCTAAATACGGCAGGATATAACGTGGTTCAGCAGGAAACAATGTTGGATATAGCCGACAACTCAGGTGTCAAGTCGGCATTGTGCATCAAGGTTCTTGGCAAAGGCGGGTCTCGCGGCAAAAAGACCCGGCCCGTTGCTACAGTGGGAGATATTGTTTGTGTCGCAATAAAAAAGTCGCTGCCGACCTGCCAGTTGGACGACAAGAAAGTTCATAAGTGTGTTATTATTCGTACCAGAAGTCCTCTTAAACGCTCTGATGGCAGCTATGTAAGGTTCGATAGCAATGCCGCGGTTATGATTGATAATGAAGGTAATCCAATAGGTACGAGGATCTTCGGGGCAGTGGCTCGTGAACTTCGCGAAAAAAATTATATGAAGATAATCTCGCTGGCAAGTGAAGTTGTATAAGTGGTAGCGACAGTGATTAAACGGAATACGAGAAATGGCCGTACATATAAAAAAAGGTGATACAGTACAGATTATAGCCGGTGACCATAAGGGAGCTACCGGCAGAGTGCTGCGTGTCATTCCTGAAAAGAATAAAGTAGTAGTTCAGGGTCACAATATAGCGAAAAAGCACGTTCGGCCGTCGCGTAAAAATCCTCAGGGAGGCCGGATAAACGTTGAGCAGCCGATACATATGAGCAACGTGTTGCCTCTCAATACAAAAACCTCGAAGGGTAGTAGGATCCGTTATCGGCAATTTGAAGATGGCAGTAAGAAGCGGATTGCCACCGATGGTACTGAAATCGGTGTTGTTAGAAGGGCAAAATAGTGAATTGTGAATAGCTAATTGGTGTATCCACTCCTGTGTCTGCTTGTCGCGGACAAGAATGGTTGTGGATTTTACCAGTTAACCAGTTGAACAGTTACAAAATGGCGCGTTTGAAAGATTTATATAAATCAAGGGTAATTCCAGGCTTAACAAAGGAATTCGGATACAAGAATCCTATGGCTGTGCCGCGGATGGAAAAGGTTATTATCTCTATGGGTGTAGGCAGGGCGACACAGGATAAAAAATTCCTGGAATCTGCTAAAAAGGACCTGACTATGATTGCGGGCCAAATGCCCTCTGTCTGTAAGGCCAAGAAGAGTGTCGCCGGTTTCAAAGTTCGCCAGGGTATGGAAACCAGTTTGAAAGTTACTCTTCACGGCGTTCGTATGTATGAATTTATGGATAGACTCATTAATCTTGCAATACCGCGAGTAAGAGATTTTCGAGGCCTTAATCCAAATAGTTTTGACGGTAGAGGCAATTACTCGATGGGCCTTGCCGAACAGGGTGTTTTCCCGGAAATCAATCCCGCACAGATGGAGTTTCAGCAGGGTATGAATATAACCCTGGTAACGACAGCAAATACGGACGATGAAGCAAGGGAAATGCTGTCGCTGTTTGGTATGCCGTTCAAGAAGACGGCAATGGAAGAGTAATTTATTGTTGCTGGAGAAATGATAAAGATTATTTTGGAACGTGTAAATGTCAACTAAAGCACTGGAAAACAAGGCAGAAAAGAAGCAGAAGTTTCGCGTTAGACAATATACTCGCTGCCAACTTTGTGGAAGATCGAAGGCCGTTTATCGCAAGTTCAAGATTTGCCGGATTTGCTTTAGAACTTTGGCTAACGAAGGAAAAATACCGGGAGTAAGAAAAGCCAGTTGGTGAGTCGTGAAGCGTATATTGAATTAGCCACGAATCACGAGGTACAAATTTATGAGTTTAAGTGATCCTATAGCTGATATGTTAACGAGAATCCGCAATGCTGTGCGAATAAACAAGAGTGAAGTTAACATTAAGGCATCGAATATTTGTGAAGGTATAGCGTCCGTTTTGAAGAAGGAAGGTTATATTGAGGATTTTGACCGAATCGATGACGGCAAACAGGGGATACTGAGAGTTACTTTGAAGTATGATCAAATTGGCCAACCTATTATTAACGAAATAATAAGGATAAGCAAGCCCGGCTGCAGAATCTATTCATCTGTTGATAAATTACCGCACGTTTTGGCCGGTATGGGTATAGTAGTGGTTTCCACAAGTAAGGGTGTAATGAGTGATAAAAGCTGCCGCGAGGCCAATGTCGGCGGCGAGATACTTTGTACGGTGAGCTAATGAGTCGTATCGGGAAAAAACCGATTATTATTCCTGAAGGAGTAAAGGTCGAGAAGAACGGTCGGTGTGTCAAAGTTTCAGGCCAACTCGGCCAACTCCAGATGGACTGTCAGCCTCCTATTGAGGTAAAGATCGATAGTTCCGCGGGAATAGTTTCAGTCGAAAATAAGTATCCTCAAAGACGTGAAGCCAAACAGCTTCATGGTACAATGCGTGCCTTGATTGCTAATATGGTAACGGGTGTCAGTAAAGGTTTTGAAAAGAAGATGGAATTATACGGCACCGGCTACAATGTTAAAGAGCAGGGAGGAAAGCTGACATTTCAAGTTGGTTTTTCACATTCCGTAGATCGGAAGATACCAAAGGGAGTTAAAGTTAACATAGAAGTTGATGCAACAAGAGGCAACGAAGTTCCCGCTAAGTTCACGCTTTCAGCGATAGACAAGAGATTGCTGGGACAGTTTGCTGCCGATATACGCAAGATAAGGCCGCCTGAACCCTATAAAGGAAAGGGTATCCGTTATGCCGACGAACATGTGCGACGCAAAGTTGGCAAAGCATTTACTTCGGGAGCGGTATAATAATTGACGATTGACAATTGCAAGGGAACCAGAAAGAAGTTACAGCTAAGAAACGTTAGAAAGTAGTAAGTAGTCGATAGAAAAGAGTAAATGTCAATCGGGATTTGGATTTATGAAAATTAACAGGTTGAAAAAAGCTACACTAAGGCGTAAATATCATGTTCGAAAGAAGGTCTTTGGAACACCAAACAGACCGCGGCTTTCGGTGTTTCGTTCGAACAGGCATATCTACGCCCAGATTATCGATGATGTTGCTGGAGCGACACTTGTTTCCGCGAGCACAAGAGCAAAGGGTCTGCGGGACAAATTACCCAATACCACCGATACAAAAGCCGCTCAAATTGTAGGTGAAGCTGTTGCAAAACAAGCCTTTAGCGTTGGTATTAAGTGTGTTTGCTTTGATAGAAACCGATATAAGTTTCATGGCAGAGTCAAGGCTCTTGCCGAAGCGGCAAGAAAAGCGGGCTTGGTTTTTTGAAAGAATTTCTGACTTTGGAAATAAGATTGGAGACTAAACATTGGCAGTAGAACCGGTTAAGTTATCTGCTCAAGAGGAACAGCCGCTGGAAGATACAGTCGTAAAGGTATTTCGCTGTTCCAAAGTGGTTAAAGGTGGTCGGCGTTTCAGCTTTGCGGCTTTGGTTGTGATTGGTGACCGTGCAGGCACGGTAGGTGTGGGTTATGGCAAGGCTAATGAAGTTCCGCTTGCCGTTGAAAAAGGCATAAAGGATGCCAAAAAATCTTTACACAAGATAGCTTTGGACCGACGGACGATACCCTACCAGGTCGAAGGCAAATATAGAGCTACAAAGATAACATTAGTCCCGGCCAGCCCAGGTACCGGGGTTATTGCCGGCTCCAGCGCTCGAGCTGTGCTTGAGTTTGCGGGTGTACAGGATGTGCTTACGAAAGTTTATGGAAGCACTTCAGCTAAAAACGTTGTCAAGGCTACGTTGAATGGTCTGTTGAAGTTACGCAGTAAAGAAATGGTCGAATCCCTACGCGGCGTACAGATTGAAACAGTCAAAAGGTGGTGATGAGTTAAATGCTGAATTATGAAATAACTTCTATCACAGGTAAACACAGAACTCGAAAACGTGTTGGAAGGGGTACTGGCACAGGTCGAGGTAAGACCTGCGGCCGAGGCCATAAAGGCAGTGGCAGCAGGGCCGGCTCGACCTCCGCCACACTTTATGAAGGTGGACAGATGCCTTTGTTTCGCCGACTGCCCAAACGCGGCTTTAGTAATTATAACTTCGCAACACAATTCCAGATTGTTAATGTGTCACAGTTGGAGAAGTTTGATGAGGGAGCAGCCGTTGGTATCGAACAATTATCTAATGCCGGGCTGATTGATAGCCGGAAAAGTAAGGTTAAGATTCTTGGTAATGGGGAACTAACAAAGAAGCTGGAAGTAACAGCTCATAGATTTAGCAAAAGCGCAGAGCAGAAGATTGTAGGCTGCGGCGGCAAAGCAAAACTGATAACTTAATTGATTGGGCGTTTGTTTCGGGAACTTGGAAAATCGGATTTTTGCCCCCGGCTAAATGGTGCGGGGCAGCAATACGGCACATTTAATTGTTGTAAAATAAAGGAATATCTGGAGTTATAAAAATGCTTGGAACAGTATTTAACATTTTCAGAATCCCGGATTTGCGCAACAAAATTCTGTTTACTTTGGCGTTGTTGATGATATACAGGATTGGTTTCCATATCCCCAATCCTTGTTTTGACCAGGACGAGATAGCAAAGGTCACCAAACACAGAGACACGGATAGTCCTTTCGGTAGAGCCACGGAATATATGAGGATATTCACCGGTGGAACCCTTGATAAAAGCAGTATATTTGGATTGGGCATTATGCCCTATATTACCGCATCGATTATTCTTATGTTGCTGGGTGAGGTTATACCGGCTTTGAAGAAACTGCGTCAGGAAGGCCAGGCCGGGCNNGGGATGGAAACTCAAGGTGTAATCATGGGTGTCGTTGCGATGACTGCCGGCACTATTTTCTTAATGTGGCTGGGAGAACAGATTGATGAGTATGGCATAGGAAATGGCATTAGTTTAATAATTATGGCTGGTATTGTATCTCGAATGCCATGGGCGGTTGGGATGCTCATGGAGAATGTTGAATTAAGGGTGGGTGCACCGTCCGACTCTGTAAGCCCCGCGAAGTTGTTGTTCCTGGTCGCAGCTTTTGTATTTGTAGTTGCTGGTGCAATACTAATTACGCAGGGACAGCGACGGATACCGATTCAATATGCAAAGATGATGCGGGGACGCCGAATGTATGGTGGGCAAAGACATTATTTACCGCTGCGTGTTAATCACGGAGGCGTGATGCCGATAATCTTTGCATCGGCTTTTATGATGTTTCCTCCTGTAATAGTTGAGCAATTTACGAGAATAGAAAGTTGGAGGAACTCAATGATTTTGGCCACTATACAAGGTGCTTTAAGACACACTGCTTTTACATACAATGTCATCTATATGATACTGATTTTTCTGTTTTCTTATTTTTGGGTAACTGTGCAGTTTCAGCCCAGAGAGATGGCCAAAAACTTAAGGGATAACGGCAGCTTTATTCCCGGTCTTCGACCGGGACGTAGAACCGCTGAATATTTGGAAACCGTGATGACCAGAATAACTTATTTTGGAGCTGCATTTTTGTCTATAATTGCTGTAGTGCCGACTGTTATTTCAATATCTTTAGGAATTGATTGGCGTGTAGCTACGTTTTTAGGCGGCACTGGTTTATTGATAGTTGTCAGTGTTTCACTTGATCTGGTCCAGAAAATTGAGGCGAACCTCTTGATGCGAAGCTATGAAGGTTTTAGTGAAACAGGTAGAATTAAAGGGGCTTATGCGTGAGAATAGTGTTATTGGGTACACCTGGTGCGGGCAAAGGAACGCAGTGTAAGCGCATTGTCGCAAGATATGGTCTGCAGCATCTGTCCAGCGGTGATATCTTACGACAACAAAGAATTGAAGGCACTGAACTGGGTGAAGCAGCCCAAACATATATGGATTCAGGTGCACTTGTACCGGATCAAATTATTGTGGAGATGATGGTAGATGCGATAAAGAAAGCTCCCGATGTCGGTTTCATATTAGATGGTTTCCCAAGAACCGTTAACCAGGCAACTGAACTTTCTAAATCTTTGACTTCGGCTAACCAAAAAATAGATGCTGTTATAAATTTAAAGATAGATGACCAAGTGGTATTTCAGAGAATGGCTGGCAGGAGAAGTTGTCCACAATGTGGTGCGGTTTACAACATTGAAACAATCAAGCCAAGGATTGAAGGAGTATGTGATAACGATGGTGCTAAGCTTATCCAACGACCTGATGACAGCAATGAAGTAGTGGCGAATCGACTTGAGACGTATCACCTGCAGACTGAGCCGGTGATCGATTACTATAAGAAAAATAGCAGTACAGTTTATGACTTCGATGCTAACAAAGACGCCGAAGAAGTAAGTGCTTTGGTATTTGTGAAGTTAGACGCCCTGGCCGATGGCTAAGGTGTGTCCCGATGGAGGTACTAAGTACGAAGTTAGATGGCCATTACACTTCGCAGCACAAGAGAAATTGAGTTACTGCGTCGGGCAAGCATCGTAGTGGTAGATGTTCTTTCAAAATTACAGAAGATTGCCAAGCCGGGAGTAACTACCGCCAAGTTGGACAGCGCAGCTTTGCAAATGACTGTTGATGCCGGAGCCCAGGCCCTGTTTAAGGGTGTTCGCAGCCCCTATGCTCGAATTCCCTTTCCTGGTGCGATTTGCGCGTCAGTCAATGAGCAGGTTGTTCACGGAATTCCTTCTGTGGATACAAAGCTTGAAGAAGGTGATATCCTGAGCATCGATTTTGGTGTTAAGCTTGACGGATATTGCGGAGATGCTGCTGTTACGATAGCTATTGGTGAGATTTCTGAGTCCAAACGCCGACTTATGGACGTGACGAGGCAGGTTCTCGACATAGCAGTAGCAACGGTTGCACCTGGTGTCAAATGGAGTCACGTAGCTGCAAAGATGCAGGATTACGCCGAGTCGGCCGGTTTTTCGGTAGTAAAGGACTTTGTTGGACACGGAATCGGCAGAAAAATGCACGAAGAGCCAAGATTGCCCAACTTTGTCAGTGCTGATTTGCTTGCCAATGATATTGTGTTGGCTGAAGGAATGGTTTTGGCAGTTGAGCCCATGATTAATGCCGGCAATAGTGCCGTGAGGACGCTGAAAAATGGATGGACTGTAGTGACAAAGGATAATAAATGCTCTGCTCATTTTGAACATACAATTGTGATAGTGGATAATGGTTGTGAGGTTCTGACCGGGAAATTGTAGGTCGCGAAGCACGATAAATGCCAAAAAAGGATACAATAAGATTACAGGCAAAAGTGATTGACGCTTTGCCGAACGCGATGTTTAGAGTGGAATTGGAGAACGGCCATAAGATTTTGGCACATGTTTCGGGCAAAATGCGCATGAATTTTATTCGAATTTTGGCAGGCGATACGGTTGTAGTTGAAATGTCGCCATACGATTTGAATAGAGGGCGAATAGTGCTCCGGAATTAGTTCCTGCTTATACGCACAGAAGTAACAATGGTAATGGGCCGAGAACCGAAGTTTTGTTAGCAGGTTAAAACAATGAAAGTTAGAAGTTCGGTAAAACGTATATGTGAGAATTGCAAGATTGTTCGTCGCAAGGGCGTTGTGCGCGTGATTTGTACAAATCCTCGACACAAGCAACGGCAGGGATGATAGGTAAATGAGAGTCAATAAAGCATGGTTTATGACTCAATAAACAATTTGAAAAGGAGCTTATATGCCACGTATAGTTGGTGTTGATATTCCCAATGAGAAATCTATATGGATTTCATTGACATCTATCAATGGCGTAGGTAGATATACTTCGGAATTGATTTTGAAAGAGGCCGGAATTGAAAAAAGCACAAAAGCCGGCAAACTCAGCGAGGACGAACTTAGCAGGATAACGCAGATTATCGACCGCAATTACATTGTGGGAGGACAGCTTAGAAGACAGGTTGCTCAGAATATCGCTCGATTACGTGATATAGGCTGTTACAGGGGCATTCGACACAGAAGGGGTTTGCCTGTTCGGGGTCAGTGTACTCAAAGCAACGCCCGCACTCGTAAAGGGCCGAGAAAGACGGTTGCTGGCAAGAAAGGTGTGAAGGAAAAACGATAAGAGTTTAATTGATTATAAAAGTTCGACGAGACTTAGTGTGAGAGAAAATGGCAAGAAGTACAAAAAGAAAAATTAGAAGAAATGTCGTCAAGGCAGTTGCGCATATAAAAGCGACTTTTAACAACACCTTGATCACAATCACAGATGTGGATGGTAACACAATTTGCTCGGGTTCGGCGGGTTGTGTCGGATTCAAAGGCTCTCGCAAAAGTACGCCTTTTGCTGCACAACAGGCTGCGCAGCGTTGTGCCAATAACGCTATGCGTAATGGCGTACGTGAGGTCGAAATCAGGGTTAAAGGACCCGGTTCGGGGCGTGAATCTGCTATCTCCGCTCTGCAACAGGCAGGATTGCGCATAGCCTCGATAGAGGATGTTACACCGCTGCCGCATAATGGTTGTAGGCCACCAAAACGAAGGCGAGTGTAAGGTGATGAGGTACAAATGATAAATAGTGTTAGGATATCACAAATACTTTTTTGGAGATAAATAAATAAGATGGGACGTTATCTTGGTTCATCTTGTAAACATTGTCGTCGTGAAGGAATGAAACTGATGCTCAAGGGCATCAGATGCGAGACGGCTAAGTGTCCGGTTGAGAAAAAACAGCGTAATTTGGCGCCGGGTATGCACGGTTGGCGCAGAGGCAGAGCAAGCGAATATGCTGTTCGTCTGCGTGAAAAGCAAAAGGTCAAGAGATACTATGGACTTCTGGAGCGGCAGTTTATGAGGTATTTTCACAAAGCCGAGCGGATGAAAGGCAATACCGGAGAGACTCTGCTGCAATTATTGGAGAGACGCTTGGACAATGTGGTATATAAGTTGAATTTTGTGCCCTCACGCAAGGCGGCAAGACAACTGATTGCACATGGTCATATTTGTCTAAACGGACGAAAAGTCAATATTAGCGATTATACAACGAAAATCGGAGACAAGGTAACTATTAAAGGTTCCGAAAAAAGCTTAAAAAAAGTAAAGCAGCAGTTGGAAAGTAATCCAAGTTTTGCCACACAAAGCTGGTTGCAGTTGGATCGTGAAAAACCAGAAGCTACTATTGTTGCATTTCCCGGCAGAGATGATGTTCAGATTCCTGTTGAAGAGCAACTGGTTGTAGAGTTCTGTTCGAGATAGCTATAGAATAGTTTTAGGTTTTTGGCATTGGGTTTGGTTGGCTCAAAACTGAAAATTCAAAACTTATAAATTATGTAGGAGTTTTATATGCGAGTTACATGGCGTGGTTTGGAATTGCCGACTCGTGTTGAACGAGACACGATGGTATCGAGCGATAAATATGGCCGTTTTTTTATCGAGCCCTTCGAGCGTGGTTTCGGTACTACGATCGGTAACAGCCTGAGACGTGTGTTGCTTTCTTCTTTGGAAGGTAGTGCCGTAACATCCATCAAAATAGCGAACGTCGACCATGAATTTACCTCGATAAGTGGTGTAATGGAGGACACCACCGATATTGTTTTGAACGTCAAGAGTCTTGTCGTTCGGCTCCATGGTGACGGTCCCAAGGTAATGACAGTCTCGGCAAATAAGGCCGGTGTTGTAACGGCAGCCGATATAGTTGCTGATCCGGCCATAGAAGTAATTAGCCAAGATGCCGTATTAGCTACTTTGACCGAAGATGTGAATTTTGAAATGGAGATGGTGGTTGAAAATGGACGTGGTTATGTGCCGGCTTCAGAACGGATTGCTGCTGCGGATAGATTCGACCAGGAAGTAGGGAGAATACTGCTTGATGCCGTATATTCCCCTGTCACCAGAGTTCGATACACGACTGAGGATACACGTGTTGGCCAGCGGACAAATTATGACAAGCTTATTCTCGAAGTTTGGACAAACGGAACGACGACGCCTGAAATGGCTTTGGTAGAGGCCTCAAAAATATTGCGCAAACATATCAATCCTTTCGTACAGTATTTCGAAGTTGGAGAAGAAACCGTTGCGGCTGAGATTACTGAAAAAGTGTTGGAAGAGGAAGCAATTGACGAGGAAATGGCCGAAAAACTTAAAATTCCAATTCAGGAGCTGGAACTGTCGGTGAGGGCAAGTAACTGTCTTGAATCAGTGAAAGTTGAAACGGTTGGCCAGTTAGTGGAAATGACGGATGCTGATTTGCTGAAAATTCGCAGCTTCGGGAAAACTTCTCTGCGGGAAATCAAAAGGAAACTTGCTGATATAGGTTTGTCTTTAGGTATGACAGACGTGTAAGTATATGAATATCCAGATTTGTAAAATGTGTGAATATTTTTAATTATTATCTTTTGAAAGTGTTTCGAATTTCACAATATAATTCGTTATTCATAACTATCCACGGTACAATAAACAGTTATAAAAGGAACTTGAGTATATGCGACATAGAGTAGCAGGACGAAGGTTATCTCGAACAAGTCAGCATCGTCTGGCTATGCGACGGAATTTGGTTGCTTCGCTCATCCAGCATGAAACGATTTCAACGACAATTGAAAAGGCCAAAGAAGTGAAAGCCTTTGCTGAAAAGTTGATTACACTGGCCAAGAAAGGCACATTGTCGGCCAGACGCAGGGCTATTACCTTACTTGGTGACCGTGACATCATAGATCATGAAGATGGCAAGGCTGTTAAGAAAGGCACCTTAATTGGGAAACTATTTAGCGAAATTGGCCCTCGATATCTTGACAGGCCGGGCGGTTATACAAGAATTATTCGTTTGTCCCTGAGAAGGTTGGGCGATAATGGCCAGGTTGTTTTGTTGCAACTCGTCGGTCCGGAGGAAACTTCGAAAAAAGAAACTAAAGCTGCTTCTAAAAAACGTTCTCGCAAAAGGGCGAAGAAGACTGTTGAAGTTGAGGAGAAGGCTCAGAACCATGAGGCCGTTAAAGTTGAAGAGACTTCAGTAGCTGAAGGGGCTGATGAAGTCGAAGAAACTATGGAAAACACCGGTCGGCAAGATGAAACTGACCAGTAACCTGTCTTTTAGAGGATAATCCTAAAATGAATGTCAGTGATTGTGTCTTTTGTAAGATGGTAGCTGGACAGATTCCGGTTACAAAAATTTATGAAGACGAAGTCGTTCTTTCTTTTTTGGATATTGGCCCTCTAAGTGATGGACACACTTTGGTGATTCCCAAACAGCACTTTGAAAGGTTACACGATTGCTCGGATGAACTTTTGGGTCAGGTCGGTTCTTGTCTTGGCAAAATTGCCAAAGCTGTATCAGTAGCGATGAATTCTGACGGCTATAATGTGTTGTGTAATAATGGCAGGGCGGCAGGCCAGCTCGTTGAACATTTGCATTTTCATATAATACCTCGCAGCACGGGTGATGGTGTCTTTGACCGCTGGCCTTCTTATAAATATCAGGAGGGAAAAGTTGAAACAATCGCTGAAAGAATCCGTGAAAAACTCTAAATTTAATTCTTGATAAGAAACAGTTTTTTTGTTATCTTGATTATACTAAGTTATTAGCTACAATAGACATGAAAAACTAAGAATGACCGCGGGGTAGAGCAGTCTGGTAGCTCGTCGGGCTCATAACCCGGAGGTCGCAGGTTCGAATCCTGCCCCCGCTATGCTAATCAAGAGATAACTCCTTGTTCTACAGGGAGTTATCTTTTTTTGTGTCCGCAGATTCGCGCACTGTTGGGCTGCGAACTTGGGGGTATTAAAGTTCTGGAGTATTGTATCGGCAGTCGGGTATGATATGATAAATCCCATGAGGAATCTGTTAACTGTAATTGTGTTATGCTTTGTTGGCTTCTGCCCGTTCTCGTTTGCGGCCGATATGTCTTTTGGTGATCCAGCTAACGCGGTAGCGCCGCCTGAGGACGCCCTGGGTTATCCAAGCCGTGACGCGAGCTTGGACGCGCTGCCTGGCTTCCGGAATCCGCCGTCAGGCTACGGTCAGGTGCCGTTCTGGTGGTGGACGGGTGAAGATTTGAACGTGGACCGCATGCTCTGGCAGGTTCGGGAACTGCACAAGAAAGGAATCAGCGGTGTGCAGGTAAATTACTCCCACTATGACACTCCCGGTTGGCTGACCGAGATGGATGAACCCCGCTTGTTCACTGAGGAGTGGTGGAAGGTCTACTCAAGAATTTCCGAAGAGTGCGACAAGCTGGGCATGGGTATTGGGCTGAGCACGTACACGCTCGATTGGCCGCGTGGCGCAAAGAACCTCTTCTATCATCTCTTCTACAGCAAGCCCGAACTGAATGCCATCGAGTTGAAGAAAGAGAGAACTTCTCGTGTGCGCGGGGGCCGTTTGAAGATCATCCCTTGCCCCAACGGATTTTCCGTTCATGCCTATCCGGTGAAGGGCGGCAAGCTCCAGCGCGGCGGTATAGACCTGATGCCGTTCGTCAAGGACGGCCGGTTATCCTGGACCGCTCCGGCCGGCGAATGGGAGATCTGGACATTCTACACTGCGCGCGAAAAGGACTCACTCAATCCACTCATGAAAGGAGCCGGCGAAACGGTTATTCGGGGCTACTTCCAGCAGTTTCAGAACCGTAATCCGGGAAGGACCTCCAAGGGACTGAACTATTTCTTCAACGACGAGCTTCATATCGGTCTCGGCAAATTCGCGTGGAATCCGGATTTTCCGAAGGAGTTCCGCCGCCGCAAGGGATACGACCTCATAGAGGTGCTTCCGGCGATGTGGACCGACATGGGGGATATCACCCCCAAGATCAGGATGGGCTATGCTGATGTGCGCATGAGCCTGATGGAAGAACGCTACTTCAAGCCGATTTACGACTGGCACGCTTCGCGCGGCATGATCTTTGGCTGCGATAGCGGTGGCCGCGGCCGGAATCCCCACGAGTTCGGGGATTATTTCCGTGCCACCCGGTGGTACTCGGCGCCGGGACATGACACCCCCGGCGGAAACGCGGACCTGATCAAAGGCAAGGTTTCATCCTCCATTGCAAACCTCTACCAGAGGCCGAGGGTGTGGCTGGAGGGTTATCACAGTCTCGGCTGGGGTGCCACACCAGAGCGACTCATGTTTGCCACCCGCGAGAATTATCTCTACGGCTGCACGCTCCTGAATCTGCACGGCCTTTACTACTCGACCTACGGCTCACACTGGGAATGGGCCCCGCCCTGTTATCATTTCCGCATGCCGTACTGGGCGCACATGGACGTTTTTCTCAAATACTTTGACCGGCTGAGCTACCTGATGAGCCAGGGCCACCACGTCTGCGATGTTGCCATAATCTATCCGGTCGCGCCCTATGAAGCCGAAATGAACGGCAAGGCCGCCTGCGATGTGGCCTTTGATCTTGCCGAGCGGCTAATGAGAACCGGTATCAATTTCGACTTCATCGACAACGATTCCCTTGCTCGCGCGGAAGTCGAGAAGGGCAGGCTCACAGTCAAGGCCGCAAACGCCTCGTACCAGGCGCTGGTCTTGCCGAACATGAAGGCTGTCCGCTGGGAGAGCATAGAGAAAGCCGCCGCCTTCGCGCAGGCTGGCGGCAACGTCTATGTCGTTGGCGAAGTCCCTGCTGCGTCCGATCGGGCCGGCCGCAACGACCCCAAGCTTGTCGCGCTGAACAACAAGACATTCAAAACGGAGTGCCGCATGGCAGATAGCCGAAAAGCCGTCAAGGCAATCCGCGATGCGTTTGTACAGGATGTTAGGGGCATCAACCGAACAGTGCGTGCCCTGCACCGCAAGGTTGGCCCACGCGACGTGTACTTGGTGATGGATGCCGAGCCCGGCGATGTGGTCGAGTTCCGGACTGGGGGCGCGGTTGAACTGTGGGACCCGTGGACCGGTAGCGTCCGTCCCCTGCGCGTGGTCAAGAAGACTGCGACGTGCACCCAGGTCGAGCTGCCGCTGGAACGTTACGAAGCACAGATCGTGGTTTTCACGCCGGTCCGGGAGCACGTAAACCCGCCTGAACCCGATCAGCGTCCCCTTCTTCAGAAAACACTGACGGGCGAGTGGAGCGTAGACTTTGTTCCGACCATGGACAACACGTACGGTGATTTCCGCCTGCCGATCGCTGCCGGGAATAAGGTGATAGGAGTGGAGGCACGCCGCTTTGCTTGGGCACGCGAAACCGAAGAGCTGGCTAGGAGCGCCATGAAAGAAAAGATAGATGACCGTTTTTGGACAAGGAAACTTCATGGCTATGGCCCTCAATTCTACGTGCTGGGTCCGGTTCCTAACAATATCCCCCTCGCAGAACTCGAAGCCGAGCTTGCGAAGCTCGTACGCGTTGACCCTTCCACGCCGGTCAAGGTCGCCGGCAAATCCCTGCGTTGGCGGACCTATGACTTTTCCTGGCGTTACGGCAAGGAAGGTGACTTGGGGCATCAGGGCTACCACGGCCTGAAGCGGACCATGACGGACGATTTCATCTGTCTCGGGCAGCCCACACGAGGGCTGAATGAGACGCGTTACAAAGATTCATCCGAAGGCAAATGCTATTACCTGTGGACCTCGGCAACTGTGTCCAGGGCCCTGTCCGCATCAATCCAGGTCAGCCGCGGCGCGCCCACGGATAAAAGCCATACCTCGCCCGTGATTACGCCCGCGGCGGTCTATATCAACGGCAAACTTCTAAACGACCTCACACAGCCCGCATTCCTGCATGTCGGTCCCAACCCTATCCTTGTTCGCTATGACCATGCCGGTCGGGGCCATTTTGTTATGCTCGTAAGGGATCGTCCCGCACCGGAAACGCGCGAAAAGCTGGCAATGCGATGGTACAAGGATTTCAGGGTGATTCCTTTTGATGTGTATGCCGGTGAAGAAGTGGCCGAGTGGTTCCGCTTCCTCTCAGCGCCAGGCACCTCGGCCATTCACGTGCAGGCCTATGGCAAGGTCGATGCGTGGCTCAACGGAGAGCCGATGAAGAGCAAGGGCAAGGGCCGTTTCGAGTCTGAAACGCCTGTGTCGAAAGCAGCCATCGTTGCATTGCGTATCGTACCCGACACCGGCCGCAGCGGCGGAGCCGTTATTCCCGAACCCGTCATGGTCGAGACAACCAATGGCACTATGCCTCTGGGTGACTGGTCGAAGATGGGCATACTCAACAACTATTCCGGCGGTGTGCGCTATAGTACCACGATCTCGCTCACCAAAGAAGAGACCGGAGGCAAAATGGAGTTGGACTTGGGGAATGTTGTGGCCACGGCCGAAGTACTTGTCGGCGGGAGGAAACTCGGTGTGCGTGTCGCCCCGCCCTGGCGCTTGGATGCAACAGGCTTCTTCAAGCCGGGCGAAAATACATTGGAAGTGTTCGTGTACAATACCCTGGCAAATCATTACCAGACCATACCTACACCTGCGCGCTACCGCGGCTCACCCCTCTCGGGCCTCTTGGGCCCGGTACGGCTTCTCTCGCGCGACTGGAAGACCGGAGAACCGTATGTTCCCTTGAAGGTACAGCAACCTTCCAGCAGAACCGAGCCGCTGCAAAAGACTCATCGTCTGTCAGTTACCACCGTGGGCGACACCCGCATAGAGGTATGTAGCGGGTCGGGCGCGCATACGAATGAAGTCGTAGGTATGAAACAAGCCCCCGCTATTGCTTGTAAATAAGGGACTTGCGTTAAATCGTGGGCCCTTTTTTATTGCCCAGAATGGCGAATTGTACTTCAAACTGTACATCACTTTTTGCAGGGCATGAAAAAAGTCGATTCTTGACGCAATAATATGGCTTCCTTTGTGTTTAATGGTGTATGGGCCGGTGGCTTTTTAAGTAATTGTCCCTGAAGAATAATTTAAGATATTTGCTGATAAAGGTTTGCATTCTCAAAAAAT
>JABAHS010056927.1_pt1 | contig 44423 bp, 43 predicted proteins | sample 7062111 | NCBI WGS metagenome assembly JABAHS01 (sample SAMN14534600, study PRJNA622989) | marine sediment metagenome | biome: marine biome [ENVO:00000428]; feature: marine pelagic biome [ENVO:01000023]; material: deep marine sediment [ENVO:00002113]; isolation source: pool of 4 deep marine... | reverse complement strand
GCGAGACGATCATAGGATAACAGTCTCTTCCAGCCTGCTCCGTCCCCGGAGATAGATAGCCTGGGTTCGGTCGGTATATTCCCCGGTGGTGACGGCGGCTTGTGTCTGGGTAGCCGGACCCCTTGTATCGACACGAATATCTGGATGTTTTAGCCAGCCCCGCCGCGGCGGCTAGTCGGGCTGAGATGACTCGAATATCCCAGCGGAATGTCCGCTCTCGGGCCCCTAGGCGTCGTTCGTTCGGGTGAGCGGAATTTCCGGTGTTGGCCGCAAGCAGACCCAGGCCCCGTGGAGGAGGCCGTACCGGGGAACGGATCCAACCTCCTGCATTTGAATGAGTCGTCTCTGGGTGCGGCTAGGTCTTCCTCAGGTATGCCTACCCTGTCACTAAAGTGCGATCGCAGTCATGCCGATACGGCGGCTTACAGGCAGTTGGCCATGCAACGCGGTCCCCTCATTAGCCTGGAGTGGTCCAGAAGGCAGAATGAGAAACCTATGAAGCGGCGAAAGTTTCAGCCAAGCGAACTTCGCGAGCTGCGAGGTGACGGCTGCCGGGACCCGGCGACAAGGTCGAGGTCGTCGACGGCGATATGGCGGGGATGCTCGGCACGGTTCAAGCGGCGAGATTCTTCTGAGGGAGATACAGAAGAAGCCCGAAGATCGGACGTGGCGCGATGGGTGGGAAGTGTTGCCGCGTTGGGCGCGCATCGCAAGTAAGGCCATCGGCGGAATAGTCGTGCCGAGCACTGGAAGCATCTGCGCACGACGAATGTCCCATCGAGTCGCCGTTCGCGACGGTGCGATTGCGACAGCGAGTGACCAAAGGGGCGGGCTCGAGGACGAAGAAGTGTCAGTGGGTCGATGCTACGACGTGCGCGTTGTCAACGATCTTCTGGGCATAGGTGCGTAGAGATGACCATCGTCAGTATCGCTACACTGAGCCGCCGCCCGGGCTCGGCCTCTGGCCCTCCGACCATGGCGACGTCGGGGTGGATCTCCAGTAATGACGCCCACCGCGATGCCCTAAAGGGGAGCCCGACCATGCGATCGGCTGTCGCCTTGGTGGTAGCCTTGGTGGCGGCAGGCTGCGCTAGTACGGTGAGCTTCGACCCTCCGCTGCCGGAGACACGCGACGGACTGGGGCAGACTGCCGTCATTGCGGTTACCGCGATCAAGAGCACAGATGTTTGGCGTCCTCTACCAAGAGACGAGGCTACTGCCGCGGCAGGAGCGGCACTAGGGAGTGTTATGACCGGTGCCTACGTGGGCTGTGATCCAGGATGGACATGGCTATGGGCCTTTACCTGTCCTCTCGGTTTGGGTGCTGGCATAGCGATAGCGCCCATTGCTGCCGGCGGGGGGGCTATTGTCGAACACAACGTTGCCCATTCTGAGCAGGAAATAGCGTTTGCGGCATCTAACATGGAGAAGGCTCTAGACGAAGTCAAACCCTCTGAGGATTTGCGTGACCTCGTCATAGCGTCTGCTATGGAAACGCCGGATCCGGAGCTCAGTGCATGGGACGACTCGGGCACAGATCTCTATGGGTCTTTGTCCGCCGAAGGCTTCAGCACGTTGCTGAAGGTTCAGGTCAGAGAGTTTTCGCTCATGTATAAGGGCGATCGTGATCCGGATGTTTCCATCTTGCTTGGCGCGAGCGGGGAACTCTTTCGCATCTCGGATGGACGTCTCCTGTATCGACGCACATGGCGTTACGTGAGCGAGGAGGGGAATTACTTCGAGATTGCGCTCGACGGTGCGAAGCCGCTACGCGGGGAGATTCACGCTGGTTTGGACGCTCTTGCCCGCAAGATGTTCGATGATCTTTTCGTCTCTGCGAGCCCGGAAATCCAGGTCACGGACCTGAAACCGGGCATTCCCGCGACAACATCTGTTTGGCAAAATCAAGAACCGGACAAGGAAGAGGAGAATGGTACTCGTGTTCTTTCTGAACACTTAACAAGAGATCAGTTTGATCCCGATCTGGAGAGAATATGCTTGGCGCGCCCATGGGCGCACGGTTGTGATGAATTGGGCTGGAGCGGGGCTCCTACTAGCTTCGGAGGCAATAAAGCTGGAAGCGAGCAACAACAAACTCGCACCGAGGAAGCGACGGGCGATACTGGCAACACTAGTCCGCGCAGGACTCCATGCGTATACTACGGCAGCTGTGGGACCCCAGGCGTTTTTCAATGATGGGAGGAGTCTTGGTTCGCGGGTAGTCGATCGGCCACCCAGCCTCCCAGGTGCTGCACGCCCATGGGTGAAGGAATGTAAGGAATGTAAGGAAAGGCTGGACAACCACCTCTCGCTAGTTGCTCTTTGCAGGCGTAGCTCTAAGGGCGAGCTGGAGACGCAGTACGCTAGACCGATGCTAGCAACTTCCACCCGGGCCAAAGGAGGGGCTTTCGCAATGACGCACGCCTAGATCCAAGCTGATCCACTCCATGGTTCGGTGGGTACGCCGCCACCTTGTACACTTCCTCCTGTTTCTGCTATTAGCGACAACAGTCCTCCACTACGTGCCTCGCTACATATCATGAGAGACATCCGAGATCTACGTCGGTAAGGTCGTCGACATCACGGACGGCGATACCCTATACAACGAAGCTGTCCGCAGAACCCAGAATTTGTATAGAGTCCAGATTTGTCGCGCTGCGCGGCATGGGGCAATACCAAATGATCTCGGGCGACCTGCGCACGGCCTGAAAACAGGTGCGGCGGATCTCGAAACTCGCCCGGGATCTCGACGATCCCGGTATCCTTATCGAGGCTCACCATCTGGGGTGGAACTCACTCACCCTTGCCCGCGACTTCGCGGCGGCACAACAGCACGCGGAGACCGTTATCGGTCTCTGCGATCGCCAACGAGACCATCGCTTGACCTACGTCTACGCTGGACATGATCCAGGGGTGTGCCGTCGCTCGTTCGGATCCCTCGCTCTCTGGCAGTTGGGATATCCCGATCGGGCGCTCGCGCATTATCTGTCTCATCCTTTCACCCTCACCGTTGCACTCTGGGCCGCGCACCAGGAAAGCATCGCATTGGCGCCCGAAGCTGCCCGAGCAATGAAGTGCTGGTGGCTACGGGTGGACTTCGAACCACCGACACCGCCATTATGGGAGCACCGTGGTCCAGCAGTGCAACCACTAACCGACTGATTTCATTAACCACTTGCCGGGGCGACCGTTGCGTCAGTGCCGCATTGTGCATAACCGAGCAGGACTAACTCCCGAAAGCCCTGCCTGCTGAATGGCGCCTCCAGCCGCTAGCAGGCCAAAGCACGGAGCCTTATCCCTGCCACGGATTCCTGCCTGTCGTCGGGTGACTCAGTTCTTGACAGTAACTCAGCTGCGCTTGTGCTTTCGCCATTTCTCAGGTGAGCCGCCGTTCTTTGTCCACAGATCCAACGTCAGCGCCCTGGTCGCCTGAAATTCTTGCGCACGCGCTCAACTTTGGCTCTGATCACGCAGTCCTCAACATGATCGTTGATCAGTCCCACTGCCTGCATGAAGGCATACACCGTGATCGGTCCGACGAATTTCCATCCTTGCTTTTTGAGGTCCTTCGACAGTACGAGCGATTCCGCTGAGGTTGATGCAGTCTGGGGTTTCGCAAGCTGCTCCATGTCAGCTTCGTAACGCCAGATGAAGGCTGCCAGCGAGCCTTCCCGTTTGACGAGTTCCTGGGCCCGTCGTGCATTGTTGATGACCGCCTCGATCTTGCCGCGATGGCGGACGATGCCTTCATCCTTGAGCAGACGATCGAGGTCGCGTTGGGTGAAACGCGCGATCCTGTCGAAATCGAAATCATGGAAGGCTGCGCGGAAGTTCTCGCGCTTGGCGAGAATGGTGCGCCAGCTCAGTCCGGATTGAAACCCCTCCAGGCTCAATTTCTCGAACAAGCGATGATCATCACTGACCGGGAAACCCCATTCGGTATCGTGATAGCCGAGAAACTCCGGTGCGGCACCGCACCAGCGGCAGCGTGATTTACCATCGGGACCCAGTATCGTCGTGCTCATATGTCTACTTCTTGTGATTACGTGGTCGTTACTCAGTCGAGGAGAAACATTAGCCGTTCATCGGCTCTTGATGGCGTGATTTCAAGAATTTCCGCGCTTACAACATTTGCCCCTACAAACGGATCGTCGTTCACCCTACTTTGAAGATCTGACAGCGACGTATTATGCACCACAATCCCGCCCCCCAAATTAGGCTGAAGACTGCCGACCAACAAAAATACGCCGTCGTCAAAACCGCGTTGGATCCATTCTTTGTGACCTTCCATGAATTGGCTGGCTTGGCCTTTGTTGCTGGAAAATTTAAGTAGTACGATGAACATCTGATTTGTTCTCCTATGGGCGTGGCGGGCCGGCGCTTTCCGTGCACGATCTCAGCCAGTTGCACATCTGCTTTACTTCGTCCTTGATGAATTTCTCATCGTGAAAGGCATTTGCCAGCGTGGCGACACCCTGGCTGCGGGCGAGAAGATGCATCGCCAGCGCGTCGGCGTCTGCCTTGCGGCCGAGCAGCATGAATTGCCTGCGCAACCAGGTCCGAAACAGCGTGAATAGCATGTTTGCCTCGGCTCGCGAGGCATGATCCAGCTTCGCAAGCTCAGTGGACAGCGTGCCAACCGGGCAGCCGTAACGTTTTATGTCGGCTTGGTTCGCGATCAGAATATGGATAAAGCTCCGGATGCGATCCGCGGGTTGTTTCCCTTCGATTTCCCACTGCTCCAACATCTTCCGGGTATTAGCCAGACGCACGTTGATCACGGCATCCAGAATTTCATCCTTGGATTTGAAATGATAGTAAAAGTTGCCGCGCGAGATCTGCACGACATCCGCAATGTCCGAGAACGAGGTATGCTCGTAACCTTGCCGGTAAAACAACTGATCGGCAGCTTCAACAATGTGATCGCGGGTTGTCTTGTCACTCATGAAATCACCTCCCCGGCCACCCGCGCCTCAAGGGTCAGGACGCTAAAGCTTACTCGCTACGATAAAAGGGATAGTCGGTGTAGGCCCACGCCCTCTGGTGAGACCGGGGCGGACTCGGTAACGACCAGACCGGCGCTGGCGCGTTGTTGATAGTAGGTCACCATCATGGGCGGCACGACGCCGTTTTCATTGGCGCGATTACGCGTCATCGGCGCCATGACCATCCGGTTGGCGAGTGTCAGGTCACCTAACTGAAACGGCTCGAACAAATCTGCAGACATGATGACCTCCTTCGGCTCGTCGCAGCGGGCATAGGACGCTCGTCCTACGCCGAACTTAGAGTAGGACGAGCGTCCGACTCTGTCAAGGGCCAGACAGAGTGCAGGGAAGATGCGTCAGCCTTCGGCGACGATGCGCGCCGCTCGGGTCTGCAGCCGGAAGCTCGGCTGGGCCGTGGTCGGGATGAGGTGAGCGCGCTCGTGGGCGAAGCGCTCGACGGGTCCCTCGTGGGTGGTGCCATGGATGCGGACAGCGGCAATCGTCGTGCGTGAGCACGAACAGATGCTGCGTCGGCGGGCGGCTGCGGCGTGCCAGCGCCGAGACCGACAGCCCTTCGCGCTCCCTCGTGCGGCGGAGCTCCTCCCACAGTTCTCGTCCGACCATCCGCGATCCTCAGGCCACTGTACCTTGCCCTTCCCGACACATAGGTAACACCTGATACCGGAGACATGGGTTACACATTCAGGCATTTGGGGGGGAACTCCAGATGCCGTGGAAGGAGTGTAACCAAATGGATGAGCGTCTGCGGTTTGTGGCCCGATTGCTCGACGGCGAGCAGATGGCCCGCCTATGCCGGGAGTTCGGCATCTCGACAAAGAGAGCCGCCGCCGCGAGGAAGCCGATGGCGCCAAACCACGGTAGGGCTCCGTCGGCAAACCACGCCCCGACACCACTGAGCGCCGGTGGTCGCGAGCACGACGCCGCAGCACGCAGTCGTCGCGGCAATCACCGCTAACGGCCCGCTGCGCTCGTCCTTGGCCATGTTGTCTCCCCTCACCCCGCGCAGCAGGAGAGCTTGCTCACGTCCTTCGCAAAGCTCTGTGCCGTGAGCTTGAGGCCCTCCACCATGGTCAGATACGGAAACATCGTCTCCGCCAGATCGGACACGGTGAGCCCGTGGCGGATCGCGAGCACCGCGCTCTGGATGCTGTCGCAGCCCTCGGGCGCGAGGATGTGGGCGCCGAGCAGCCGACCCGTCTCGGCTTCCGCAACCAGCTTGATGAGACCGCGCGTGTCGTGCGCGGCGAGCGCGCGCGGCACGTGCTCGAGGGACAGCACTCTCGTCTCGGCCCGCAATCCGCTCTCGATGGCCTGCGCCTCGGTCAGCCCTGCGCTCGCCGCCTGCGGGTCGGTGAACACGACCGCGGGCATGCCCGTGGCGTCATAGCGGCGAGTGTCGCCGTTGAGGGCGTTGTCGGCGGCGAGCTTGGCCCCGTGAGCGGCCATGTAGACGAACATGTCCCGGCCGGTGACATCGCCCGCCGCGTAGACCGCCGGGTTGGTGGTGCGCAAGTGGTCGTTTACGCGGATGCCGCCGTTCTCGCTGAGCGCGATGGCGGCTTCGGCGAGCCCGAGGCCCTCGGTGTTGGGCCGGCGCCCGGTCGCCACGAGCACCTGTTCGGCCTCGATAGTCTCCTCGCCCCCTTGCACACCGAGGGCAAGCGCCACCCCGTCGCTCGTGGCGCGAATGCCGCGGTAGGCGACGCCCTCGCGCACAATGATCCCTTCATCGCGGAAGTAACGTGCGAGCGCCTGACCGATCTCCGGCTCCGCCGCCGGCAGCAGCCCGCGCCGGCAGACGATGCTCACCCGCACCCCCGCGCGCGCGAACATCTGCGCGAGCTCGCACCCCACGTAGCCGCCGCCGATAACGAGGAGCGAGCGCGGCAGCCGCTCGAGCGCGAGCGCCGTGGTGCTCGTCAGGTAGGGCACCTCGGCGATGCCGGGGATGGGGGGGACGGCGGGCCGCGCACCCGTCGTGATCACGGTCTTGTCCGCACGCAGCGGCTCGCCGTTGACGGCGACTCCTCCGTTCAACAGCCGCGCCGGCCCATCGAGATAGGCGATGCCGTTGTAGGCGGGGAGCAGGGCCGCGTACTTGGCCTGGCGCAGCCCTGCCACCAGCTCGTCTTTCTGCGCCATCACGGCGGACCAGCTCTCGACGCGTGCCTCCCCGTGAATGCCGGTGAAGCGCGCGGCGGCGTGCGCCTGGTGCAGCGTCTCCGCCGCGCGGATCAGCGTCTTCGAGGGCACACAGCCCACGTTCACGCAGGTCCCACCGAGCGTGCCGTGGCCGACGAGGGCGACGCGCGCGCCCTGTTCCGCCCCCGTAATCGCCGCCGCGAAACCCGCCGAGCCCGCGCCGAGCACGACCAAGTCGTATCCCTGGTCATGTCGGGTCCCCGAGGTGCAGCGAGTCGCCACCGTCACGTTTCTGACCGTTGCTCGGTTTGCACGCGCCGCTGCCGGCGCAGGTACAGCCCGTAAGCGGTCACGGCGAGAAAGAGGGCCAGCGCGGGGAACAACACGTAGTCGAGCCAGCCGACCCATGCCGAGAGCCCCAGAACCCCGAGCAGCACCACGAGCGCCGGCGTGAAGCAGCAGATGGCCGCAACCACACTGCCCACGATGCCGGTTCGCAGAATCGTGCGGTCCTTCATGTCAGCCGCCTCGATCCAGAAGCCTGGCGGGAAAACCGACCTCGGCCGTCGCTTCGGTCAGTGCGTACACGTCGGTCTGGGAGTCATCGAAGGTGACGACCGCGACTCTCCGCTCGAAAGAGACATCCACTTTGCTCACACCGGAGACGCTTGCGAGCGTTTTCTTGACGATATAGGGGCAGCTCGGGCAGGTCATGTTCTCCACCGTCAGCGTCACCGTCCGCTCGCTTGCGAGCACCACAGGACTGCCCGCCGCCAATGACGCTGCGATGAGGGTTGCGCACACGATCTTCTTCATCGGTCTGCTCCTGTTCTTCGTCTCAACGTTCCACGCTCGGCTGCGTCAGGAAAGGCGCGAAGATCGCCCTACCTGCCCGCAGACCTTCCTCGAGCGACAACGCGTACCCTTCGATATTGGCGTTATCGTCTCGCCGGTTCTCGAGATGCTCGGGCGAGCAGAAGAAGCGTATGACCCTGCGGAGCGAAGTGGCGGCCTGCTCCCTGTACTGGATCCCCACGTACACCACCGTCTCGGCGGGCGTGGCGCCGTCGAGCGCAGTTCCCTGCCTGGAGGTGGTGACGGCCATGGGGGCGCGGCACGTCCCGCACACCGAGCCGATGCTCACGGTGCGCAGCTCTGTCTTCGTTCGAGCGGCCATGTTCTGTCTACCTAGAGGTCGAGCAACATGGGAGCGACGTAAGGAAAGGCGAGAGCCGCCGCGACAAGCACCGTCGCCGCCCAGAGGGAGAGCTTCACCGAGTGGCTCGGGCGCGGCCGGTCACAGACTGCACGCTGCGCGCACTGCCCCTTAGGTTTCCGGTAGACGAGGTAGTATCCGTAACCGAGAAATCCGAGCGTGATGCCGACGAAGATCGGCTGATAGGGGGCGAGTGCGGAGAGGCTGCCGAGCCACGCCCCGCTGGCCCCGATGCTGAAGAGCACCAGAGGCAGAATGCAGCACGAGGAGGCGGCGATGGCGCCAAGGAGCCCACCGGCGGCGACGACCCGCTGCCGACTCCCGCCCCCTGCGTTATTGCCGACTTTTTGAAACCCCAATTCGTCAGCCCGAGGGGCTTTTTCGCCGTGTGCGGGCATTTTGCACTTCTATCGACTGACCCGGCTGTGCTATCACTATAGAGGCTGTAGTCGCTACAGGTTCAAGAGCTTATTTTGCTATGCCGTCGGAAAAGGGAAGATTCAGCATCGGCGCGCTGTCGGGGCGAAGTGGTGTGAACGTCGAGACCATCCGCTACTACGAGCGGATCGGTCTGCTGCCGGACCCACCGCGCACCGAGGGCGGTCACCGTCTTTACGGGCTGGAACACGTAAAGCGGCTCGCTTTCATCCGGCGCAGCCGCGAGCTCGGCTTCTCGATCGAGGAGATTCGGGCGCTGCTCGATCTCGTCGACAGCGGCGCGTACACCTGTGGCGAGGTCAAATCGATGACCGACAGACACCTGGAGAGCGTGCGCAGCAAGATCGCGGATTTGCGCAAGTTGGAGAGAACGCTCGCCGGGATTTCATCGCAGTGCGAGGGCGGAGAGGTCCCCGAGTGCCCCGTCATCGACGCCCTTTCCGACGACTGATCGCGAACTCCAGAATACTGCCTCAGACGATGGCTCGGTCACTGATGCCGTGCCGTCCCGCGTCGCATCGGCATATGTTCGACCCCGACCTTCGACTCGGATCGTGCTTGACGCACTGTTGGTGGATCCGGCGGAAGGGCGGCGAATCTACGAGCCCCGACGGGGTCACACCGCCAGTACCGCAACATGGCGAGAGAAGATGGCACACGGGACACATCTGATCATGCCAGGAGGAGTGGTACACGATCTTCGATCGGGGTCGCTGAGCAGGCAGAGTATCGCGCTCCGACCCGTGAGAAGTGAAACGTAAGTCCGACGGCTATGGGTGGATTCGGACCAACGACTCCGGCATTATTGAGTCCTGCCGGAACAACAAGGCAAAATCAACCGGCAGAAAAATACGACGCCGGCAGCCCGGCCACCGCGGCGCGCTGCGCATGGGGATCGAGCAGGGGCCTTCTGCCTGCGTCGTTGCTGAGCGCTCATGGCGCTGCTCTTCTACAGAGGGGCGATGGACGTGCTTTGGATCACGGGCCTCGCGGTATGTGCGGTATTCGAAAAGATTGTGCCCGCCGGACACTGGCTTGGCACGCTCGCGGGCAGGGCTCACGGGGTGGGGAATCGTCATGCTACTTTAGCGGCTTGCCGCTTCGAGCGGTCTCCTCACCGTATCGAGTCAGCCCATCTGACCTCTCTGCACCGTTCTGCCCGAGCAAGCCCGTGAGGATGGTAGCAGGTATTCGTCATGTGAGGAGGAAGACAATGCGTAGAGACATAGAGTTCAAAACCGAAGACGGCGTTATGCTTCGCGGATGGCACTATCTTTCGGAGCAGCATCCCGGTCAGGCTCCCACCATCGTGATGGCCCACGGGTTCTCCGCCCTCAAAGAGAACTATCTCGACAAATATGCAGAGGACTTCGTCACAGCGGGACTGGGCACGCTGGTCTTCGACAATCGAAACTTCGGGGCGAGCGACGGCGAGCCGCGCCAGGAGATCGACCCGTGGCAGCAGGTGCGCGACTACCGCGACGCGATCACTTTCGCGTGTACGCTGCCAGAGGTGGACGAGAATCGCATCGGGGTGTGGGGCTCAAGCTACAGCGGCGGACACGTCCTCGTGCTTGGTGCCATCGACCGCCGGATCAAGTGCGTCGCCTCGCAGGTGCCCTTGATCAGCGGCCACCGCAACGCGCGGCGCCTCATCCGCGCCGACATGATCGCCGCGGTGCAGAACATGTTCGTCGAGGATCGCAAAGTGCGCTACGCGGGCAAGATGCCAGCGATGATCCCGGTGGTCTCCGAGGATCCGGCGAGTGAACCCTGTGCCTTGCCCACCCCGGACTCCTGGGAGTGGTTCACCGAGACCGCTAAGCTCCGTGCACCCGCATGGCGCAACGAGGTGACGCTGCGCTCTGTGGAGATGTTCATGGAGTATGAGCCGGGCAGCTACATCGAGTACATCAGCCCGACACCGCTTCTGATGATCGTGGCCGCTAGTGATCACCTCACCGTATTCGACGAGGCGCTAAGCGCCTATTCGCGCGCTCTGGAGCCGAAGAAGCTGGCGCTTCTGGAGGGCGGGCACTTCGACGCCTACGTGAAGGACTTCGAAGCCGCCGCGGGCGCGGCGCGCGAGTGGTTCGTCGCCCATCTGGCGGCCGCCGGTCAGACGTAGGCATGTGGATGAAGAGCGCGCCTCCAATACCTATGCAGGCCAAGCGTCATGGAATCGCAGGCCCGCAGCGGGACGGCTCGTCCCAGAGAGCAACGTGGACCAGGCAGCCGATCGGCTGCTTTGACCTCGACCAAGTGCACCGGGAGCAGGTTTCGCCGCTGCGCGCTGAGCTGGCCATCGTCAGCCGCTGATGCGGTCGGCATCTATCGCTTGGCTCGCCGGACGCTTTTCCCCAGCGCGCGCAGGCGCTGATAGAGCTCTCTCTCCTCCGTCGTCAGACGGTCCGGGATCCGAACCTGGATGCGCAGGTTGAGGTTGCCGCGCCCCAACCCTCCATACTCCGGCAGCCCTTTACCCCGAAGTCGCAGCACCTCGTCCGGCTGCGTCCCGGGCGGGACCGTGACCTTCGCCATGCCGTCGAGCGTGGGCACGTCGAGCTCGGTGCCGAGCACGGCCTCCGCCACGCTGAGCGTCTCGGTGCGCCATAAGTCGGCACCGCTGCGGGTAAATCGGACGTCCGCCGCGCTGCTTACCACCACGAATAGATCGCCCGGCAGCCCCCTGGAGTCGGAGCTGGGAAAGCCGTGGCGGGGGATACGCAGCGCCATGCCCTCCTCGGCACCGGCGGGGATGATCACCTTCAGACTCTCTTCACGCGCCACTTGACCCCTACCACGGCATTCGCGGCAAGGTTTGTCAATGATCGTGCCGACGCCGTCGCAATCCGGGCAGGTCGTGATCGACTGAAAGCGAATGCTCCCCTCACCCCGGCGCTCACCGCGCGTCACGACTTTGCGCCCCGTCCCGCCGCAGGTCACACATTGGCGCGGGGCCGTGCCGGGCTCCGCGCCACTGCCCTGACAGCGAGTGCAGGTAACGGGCCGGCTGTAGCGCACGGTCTCCTCGCCACCGTGCAGAATAGTTTCGAGCGGGATGACCACCTTCACCTCCAGATCCCGGCCACGCGAGGGTCCGGCGCGGCGATGGCGAAACAGGCGATCGAACAGCCCGCCGCCGCCAAAACCGAAATCAAGGTCGAAGCCGACATCGCCGAAGATGTCCCCGAAATCGATGCCGCCGAACAGGTCCTCCGCCGTGAAGTCCGCCACGCCGGGGAAACCGCGCGTGTCGTACTCGGCGCGCTTCTTGGGGTCGGAGAGCACCGCATACGCCTCGGCGATCTCCTTGAAGCGCGCCTCGGCCTCGGGCGCCTTGTTGCGGTCCGGATGGTATTTGAGGGCGAGTCGGCGGAAGGCGTCCTTGATGGCCTTGGCATCGGCATTCCGCGGCACACCCAGCACTTCGTAATAATCGCGCTGCGTGGCCTCTGCCATATCGTCACGCTGCGTGGCCTCTGCCACCAAGCCCGATCAATCCTAACTGCCTTCTTCCTCGAATTTCGCGTCCACCACGCGCCCGCGCGGGCCGGCGCCTGTGGGCCGCGCCTCCCCGGGCTCTCCGACTTCCGGCTGCGGCGTGGGGCCCGCTTTGGCCTTATAAGCGCCAGGCGTCTGGGCGTAGAGGATGGTGCCGCCCTCCTTGAGCGCCTTCTTCAAGACCCCGGACCGCTGGGTGGCCAGCTCAGCGTCTTTCTTCCGCAACGCCTCGCGCGTATCCTTCATCGCCCGTTCGATCTTGACTTTCACTTCGTCGGTGAGCCTGTCTGCAAAATCGGCCAGCATTCTTTCGGCCTCGTAGCACAGCCCCTCGGCCTCGTTCAGCTTTTGCGCCGCCTCCCGCCGGCGCTTGTCCTCTTCGGCGTAGCGCTCCGCCTCCTTGACCATGCGCTCCTTCTCGCTCTCCGGCAGGCGCGTCGAGCCGCTGATAGAGATGGAGGCCGACTTGCCCGTCGCCGTGTCCTTGGCGGTGACATCGAGCATGCCGTTGGCGTCGATGTCGAAGGTCACCTCGATCTTGGGCACCCCGCGCGGGGCGGGCGGGATACCGCCGAGGTTGAATTCACCGAGGCTCACGTTGTCGGCCGCCATCGCGCGTTCGCCCTGGAAGACATGGATCGTCACACTGGTCTGCATGTCAGCCGCGGTGGTAAAGGCTTCGGTGCGCTTGACGGGTATGGGTGTGTTGCGGCCGATGAGCGGGGTCGCCACGCCACCCAAGGTCTCCACGCCGAGGGTGAGCGGCGTGACATCGACCAGTACGATCTCGCCGAGACCTTCCTCGCCGGCGAGCACACCGGCCTGAATGGCCGCGCCGGCGGCCACACATTCCATGGGATCGATGCCCGCCTCCGCCTTGCGTCCGAGCAAATCCTCGAAGTACTGGCGTACCACGGGCATGCGCGTGGGGCCTCCGACGAAGATGATGCGAGCGATGTCTTTGGCCTCCAGACCGGCGTCGTGCAAGGCCTGCTCCATCGGCGCGCGGCACTGCTCGACCACCGGCCGCACCAGCCGTTCCAGCTCGGCGCGGGTCAGGTCCAGATCCAGATGCAGCGGCGCGCCCCCCTTGGCCGAGATATATGGCAGGCTCACATGGGTGGTGGTGGCGGTGGAGAGCTCGATCTTGGCGATCTCCGCCGCCTCGCGCACACGCGCCTCGGCGCGGATGTCGCCCACCAGGTTGACGCCGGTCTGATCGCGAAAGCGATCGACCAGCTGATCGAATACCCGCCGGTCCATATCGGTGCCCCCCAGCCGGGTGTCGCCGCTGGTCGCTTTCACCTCGAACACCCCTGCGCCGAATTCCATGATGGTCACATCCAGGGTGCCGCCGCCAAAATCGATGACGGCAATGCGCAGCTCCTGGCCGAGCCGGTCGAGTCCATAGGCGAGCGCCGCGGCCGTGGGCTCATTGACCAGACGCGCCACCTCGAGCCCCGCGATCCGGCAGGCGTCCTTGGTCGCCGAGCGCTGGTTGTCGTCGAAGTACGCCGGGACGGTGACCACCACCTTGGTTATGGGTTCGCCGAGGAAAGCCTCGGCGTCACGCTTGATCTTTTGCAGCAGAAAGGCAGACAGCTGCTCGGGGCTGAACTCCCGGTCCCGCAGGCGAACGAGCTCGCGTCGGCCCATGCGGCGCTTGAACGCCGTCGCGGTGCCTTCCGGGTTGAGCGCCGCCTGACGCCGCGCCGCCTCGCCCACCAGCATCTGACCATCGGCGGTAATCGATACATAGCTGGGAAAGGCTTTGCCGCCCAGCGAGACACCTTCGCTCGAGGGAATGAGCACCGGCCTGCCGCCGCGCAACACGGCGGCAGCGGAGTTCGAGGTGCCGAGATCTATCCCGATAATCATCATCGGCCTGCCCTTCTCTATACGCGTCCGTGTTCCTCCGTAGGGGCACCTTGGCCTTGGTCCCCGAAGCGGCGCTACGAACCCGGCGCCGATCTGCGCAAAGGTAGAGGACGCGTCATATTGAGCCTCAGGAGCCGGTCCGCGGCCTCACCCCTTGATGCACACGAAGGGCCGGAGCTTCGCAACCTTACGCGCGAGGCCCGCCTTCTCGGCCGCGTCCACCACCGCCCGCACATCCTTGTATGCCCCCGGCGCCTCCTCGGCCACGCCGCGGAAGGATCGGCTGCGGATGACGATCCCGCGATCAGCCAGCTCCCGCACCAGCTCGCGTCCCTTCCAGCGCTTGCGCGCCTGGTGCCGGCTCATGCCGCGTCCCGCCCCGTGGCACGCCGAGCTGTAGGCGCGTGCCTCGTTCTCACGGGTGCCCACGAGCACGTAAGACTCGGTACCCATGCTGCCGCCGATCAGCACGGGCTGTCCCGCTGCACGCAGAGCGGCCGGCAGAGAGGGGTGTCCGGGACCGAAGGCGCGCGTCGCGCCCTTGCGGTGGACGAAGAGGTTCCCGCGGCTACCGTCCCGCGCGTGCGCCTCCACCTTGCAGGTGTTGTGCGAGACATCGAAGAGCAGCGTGAGATGGGTCCCCGGAAAGACGTGGCGGAAAACGCCTCTGGTCAGATGCCCGATGATCTCACGGTTGGCCAGCGCGCAGTTGATGCCGGCGCGCATGGCGCCCAGGTAGCGCTGGCCCAGCGGCGAGTCGATGGGCGCGCAGGCGAGCTCGCGGTCCGGCAGCTCGATGCCCGCTTCACGAGCGGCGACCACCATCGCCCGCAGGTAGTCCGTGCCGATCTGATGCCCAAGGCCGCGCGAGCCGCAGTGGATGCTGACCACCACTTCTCCCGCCTTGAGACCGAATACTTCCGCCGCGGGTGCGTCGAAGATCTCGGCGATCTCTTGAACCTCCAGATAGTGATTGCCGGAACCGAGCGTGCCCATCTCGGCCCGTTGTCGCTCCTTGGCGCGGGCCGAGACACAGTCCGGACGCGCACCCGCCATGGTGCCGTGCTCCTCGATGCGCTCGAGATCCGCCATGTGTCCGTAGCCGTACTCGATGGCCCAGTAGGCGCCACCCGAGAGCATGGCCTCCATCTCGCGCTCGTCGAGCCGGATCTTGCCGCCCTTGCCGAGCCCCACGGGGATGGTCTTGAAGAGCTCGTCCGCCAAGGTGACCTTCACCGGCTCGATCTCCGTCCGGGCGAGGCCTGTCAGCATGGTGCGCACGCCGCAGGAGATGTCGAAACCGACGCCGCCCGCCGAGATCACGCCGCCCGCCTCGGGGTCGAAGGCGGCGACGCCGCCGATGGGGAACCCATACCCCCAGTGCGCGTCCGGCATCGCGTAGGACGCTTTCACGATCCCCGGCAGCGTGGCGACGTTGGTCACCTGCTCGTAGACCTTGTCGTCCATGTCGCGCATGAGGGCTTCGTCCGCATAGATGATGGCGGGCACGTGCATAGCCCCGTACGGGTCCACGCGCCACTCGAAATCGGAGACTTGCTGAAAACGAGACAGATCCACAGAGATTCTCCCGCCCTCCTCCCGGCCGGGCCATCGAGGCTCCCTACGAGCTGAGCTCGACTTCACCCGCAGCCCGACGCGCCCATATTGCCGGTGGCCTGAACACGCCGCACGTGAGAAGCGGTGCGGTTTCAGGGCACAGGCAAGCATGTCGGCAAAGGGCCCCGGACAACATGATGATCCGCGATAGACGGGCTCCTGCGTTGATCTGGGTCAAACGAGGCTGGGGCCGTGCGGATGCGTCGGCCCGGTAGTTGGCCCGCCGAGCCCTTGATCCCCGTCAATCAGGCGCCCGACACGAAGGGCTAACCTGGTGATGCGCAACAAGGGAGGAGATGGGACGTGTGTGCAGCCCCCTGCGAACCCTCGCCCGGTCCCGAGTCTGAACCCGCGTCAGGCGCCTGGGAGCATTTCCACCACGTGGCGGACATCGGCGTCCGCGGCTACGGCGTGACGCTGGACGAAGCTTTCGCCAACGCCGCGACGGCTCTGACTGCCGTGATCATCGATCCCCGTGACGTCGCACCAGCCGGCGCGGTCGAGATCCATTGCGAGTCGCCCGATGAGGAGCTTCTGCTCTATGACTGGCTAAACGCGCTGGTATACGAGATGGCTACTCGCCGCATGTTGTTCGGGCGATTCGAGGTCCGCATCATGGATGGCCATTGCTTGGAGGGGATCGCCTGGGGCGAGGATCTCGACCCGGATCGGCACCACCCGGTGGTGGAGGTGAAGGGGGCCACTTGTACGGAGCTCAAAGTGGGCCGCGCGCGGGATGGTCGATGGATGGCGCAAGCAGTGGTGGACGTGTGATTCCCTTCGGTGCGCCGCCGCTCTTGTCGCTAATAGGGGCACCCGCGTCGCCCACCGGGGCCAGAAAACATGGTTACGCTTGAGCGTAGCGGTTTTCCCCAAGCCTGCATCGCCCGTCGCCGTCGAAACCGCTGAGCCGCCCCGCCGACAGTCCGATGCGTCTGATCGTCGCGTGCGTCACGCCGGCCTCAGGCCCCGGTGTACCTGGACCGACCGGTTTCTGCACGATCGCGAATCGCGTGCAGGCCTTCCATACCGAGCGCTCGTACGACCGCCAGGGGACTGCGGTTGGCAAGACCAGGATCAGGGGTCTTGATCCACTGGTCGCGCCTTCCGGGCCGATATGGATACTTTTTCCGCAAGGCTCGATCGATCGCGAGCAAATGGCCGATGCGCGCCAGCAAGTCCGGGTCAGCCGCCTCCCGCTCGCCTTGAAGATAGCCGGCCAGCTCGACTCGATTGGACAAGCCGAGCAGGACGACCCGATCATCGTCGCCTAGCTGCCAACGATCGAGCAGAGCGGCGACCGCTTCAACCAGGGCTTTGCGGGCTTCGGGATCCCTCAGCTCCGGCACGAACGTCTTACGCATCTGACCTCATTCCTCCGATGGCTCAAGTTGCAGGTTTTCGCATTTTTCTTACCGTAGGCGACGTCATGGCCGAGTCTGGTCACTCGAGCAATCTTTCGTCTTGTATCCCATAGATACCTCTCAAAGGCACGTACATCACCTCACAGATTGTGCGCCGAAGAGCGCTGCCATCGGGACGCTTATCGAGCAAAACGAGGTCCTGTGTCTGATCTCTGATCACCGGGGCAATGAGCTTTCCGCCGCTTCGCAGCTGTTCGATCAAAGGCCCGGGTACCTCGCTGCACGCGGCCGTCATGGCTATCCTGTCGTATGGACTTTTCTCTGGACAACCGAGTCCGCCATCGCCCCTGACAAGCACGATATCCTGGTAACCCGCTTTCTCGAGGTTCCTCTTCGCGAACGCCAACGTGCGGGGATCTATTTCAATTCCCACGACCAACCCCTCGGCGCCGACGATTTCTCTGGCAAGCGCAGTCCCGTAGCCGGAGCCCAGCCCGACTTCGAGGAACCTGTGGGCCTTATCCAATCCAAGGGGCTCGTAAAACAGGGGATAGCTATGAGGACATGATATCGTCGCCTCTTCGCCGGGCAGGGGTAGCGGGACTTCCTCATACGCGTAATCCCGATAACGCGGCGGTATGAATTCTTCCCGGCGAACCTTCAGCATCGCCGCTTTGATGCGCTCCGAGCGCAGGTAGCCGTTAGCTATCAGCCACCCGACCTTTGTCGTTCGCTCCCTGGCGAAGTCGTCCTTGCTCTTCGCCGAGTGCTTTGGGGGCGGGATCAACCAGCCTTGCATGTGCGAGGTCTCGACCTTCGATTCCACCGCTGCGCCAGGCGTTAAACTAGGCCAATCATCCTGGGGTTCTTTGACGTAAATCAAAGAAGGGCACGATTTGGCCGAGGTCTTCTCGTTCGGTGCTTTTCTTGCGTGCGATTCCGGCGTAAGTTCCGTTTTGCCCATAGCAAGACCGATCGTCGACATCACACTTTGCCGGAGCATCGGTTATGGATCTCCTCGTTTCACACCCATGGGGTCGTTTCTCCCTGGCGCGTCGCGAAACCATAGGGGTTTTGAAGCGGTTCGGCGACCCGGAGCCCAAGGTCGAAAGGACCAGCGTCGCGGGCATTGCTGTTGCCCATACGACCCTCAACAACAGGGAGGTCATAAGAAAATGCCGAGAATTGTCAAAGAAGGAACCGGCATTCGAGTTCGCAGTCAAATGGGTACCGGCGGATTACTGGTCTGAAACGTCTCTCGAAGCGATCAGACAAGTGATTGACGAAAAGATAAGAGAACACATCACAAAAGATGAGACCTGGGCAATGCGCGTCAAGAAGCGGCGTTGGCAGCAGTACCACACGCTGGAGATCATCGAATACCTCGCGGCCGACATCGAGAGGAAAGTCGATCTGAGGCATCCGGACAAGATTGTGCGTGTCGATGTGCTCGGCAACAAGACCGCGATTTCGCTGCTCAAGCCCGACGAGACGTTCTCGGTGGCACTATCGGCATAGAATATCGGCATATCCGAAAGTCCTGCGGATCGTCACCCGCGTTTTCAGCCGCGTCGAGGGCATGTAAGGCGGCGCTCGCCGCTCAAAGCGCCCTGTCCGCGAGGAGGCCGACGGCTTGGTGCAGCCCCGTAGTTACGCGGGCCAGGCTCTCGTAGTCGAGCTTCTCGGGCGTATCGAGCGGCCTGTGGTAGCAGGGGTAACGGTAAAAGGCCGTGCCGGTGACCGTGAGCGCCTCGTACCGACGCAGCCAGAAGGATAGATGGTCGAACCGTTATGCCGGGCTCGGTTAATGCGGACAAGCGGGAGAGCGCCAGCAGCGTGGCGACGCCGCTCGCGTTGTCGTTGGCGCGCGGACTGCCCATGACCGAGTCGTAATGGGCACCAAGTAGCGGGATCTCGTTCGGACGGCTCTTACCGTGACACGTGACCTCGAGATTGGCGCTGCGCACCCCGCGCACGGTGTACTCCTGCGGCACCACCTCGTAGCCCTGCTCGTGCCAGGTCTGCGTGGCCCTCGCGTTGCATCTTGCCTCGCTCATCCTTGCGGGCCCCCGCTGCGGCGTCGGTTACTGCGCATCCAGCCACGGGAGGGCGTGCCGGTGGTTCAGGCGTGCGAGCCCGTATCTCTGTGCCAGCGCCCGCGCTTCGCGATATTCTTCCGATGTGATCGGGCGATGGAGCGGTGGGTTCTCGTCAGCGCGGTAACAGGGGTAATACTGGCCCATTAGATTCAGATAAGTATTTTGTGAGAGCTCCCGGGCAATGAAGGCGAGTACCTTTTCCGTTCCGGACAGGCCTCCGGGCAGCACCAGGTGGCGCACGAGCAGCCCGCGCCGAGCGATGCCGTGGGCGTCCAGCACCAGGTCGCCCACCTGGCGGTGCATCTCCTTGACCGCTGCCTGGTTGACCTCGACATAGTTGCGGACCTTGGAGTATCTGCGGGCGATGGCGGAGTCGCCGTACTTCATGTCCGGCATGTAGATGTCGATGACGCCGTCCAGCAGCGCCAGCGCCTCGGGGCTGTCGTAGCCGCCGGTGTTGTAGACCAGCGGCAGGCGCAGCCCCTGAGCGGCCGCGAGCCGCACCGCAGCCAGGATCTGCGCCACCACGTGGCTGGGGGAGACCAGGTTGATGTTGTGGCAACGCTGAGACTGGAGCTCGAGCATCATCCCGGCGAGCGCGTCCGGGTCGACCTCGCGCCCCATCCCTTTGTGACTGATCTCCCAGTTCTGGCAGTAGACGCAGCGCAGATTGCACCAGCTGAAGAAGATGGTGCCGGAACCGTTCCAGCCGCGCAGCGGATCCTCCTCTCCGTGGTGCGGCCCGTGACTGTGCACGACCGCCCGTTCACCGGTGCGGCAAACTGCACCCTGGATGGTCTCACGGCGATTGACGTGGCAGTAGCGGGCGCAGAGGTCACAGTCCTCGAGATGCCGGTAAGCGGCCTCGACGCGCGCGTCGAGCTCACCGGTCTCCCGCAGGTGCAGATACGCCGGAGCCGGTGCCTGTGCGTTCGTCGACTGTTTGGTCTTGACCATGGTGCTTGCACCGAAGCAGCGCTCACTGGCGCATGACGCGACCCATAGCCCACTTCAGACACAGACAAATTGAGCCAAGTCAAAAACAGTGCAGCAGCCGGCGAATGAAATCATCGTACGCGGCGTGCGCCGGCAGCTCCATGTTCACCCGCAGTCGCCGCCGCGCCGCGGTGACGGTCTGCCGGCGCACCGGGTCGTAGCCCGGTTTCTCGTACGTCTCCCAGAGAAGACCGACCCCACGGCGCTGCCAAGCGGGCACATCGTTGTAGTTGACGCCGGCGTGAAACAGTGGCTCGTTCTTGCGAGCTCTGCCCTTGCCGAACAGGGCGCGCGCAGCCTCATCGGCGGACGCGCCCTTTTCTCGCAGCGTCGAGTAACACCAGGCGTGCAGCGCGCAGCGGGCGGCGTCGAGCTGACGCCGGCGAAAGTAGTCGACCAGGTCATCCCGCGCGTCGGGCCGAGCCACACCCGCGAGTCGAAATGCGCCGGCGCCCCGCAGGCGTCGGTAAAGGCGGCACTCGCAATCCCCGCTGAGACCGATACGATCTTCTCCACTCGGCGCCCGTCGACCCGCGCGACGGCCCACGCGCCGGGCAGCAGCCGCAGCGTGCGAAAGCACTCCATCTCCCGCAGGCGGTTTTCCGTATCAAGCGTCACCTGGCGGCGGATCGCGGCATCGGCTGGCCCATCTCGATAATCGATTGGGGTCTTACGGCGCCGCTTTGGCGCGGCTCATATGGCCAAAGGCTCCCTCCACAGCTCGCAGCGCTCCTGGCGAGCGGCCCGGGTGCATCGGTGCCTCAGTCCGCACCCATGGCAATACCGTCGATGACGGCGCCGCACTCCGGGCAGCCGGCGTCGCGAATGCGATTCTGCCGCACGTAAAAGCCGTAGCGGCTGATGAGCAGCGCCTCGCACTGGTAGCAATAGGTATTCTCGCCCCCCTCGCCCGGCACGTTGCCCTCGTAGACGTAGCGCAGCCCCACGCTCCGGCCGATCTCACGCGCACGCCGCAGGGTCGGGACAGGCGTGGGCGGGCGATCCCACATCTTGTAGGCGGGGTAGAACTGCGTCACGTGCCACGGCACTTCGGGTCCGACCGAGTGCACGAACTCGGCGATGTCGCGCAGCTCCTCCTGGGAGTCATTCAGCCTCGGAATGACCAGGGTCGTGACCTCCACCCAGACGCCCAGCTCGTGATACAGCCGGATGGCATCGAGTACGGGTTGGAGCCGCGCGCGGGACGCGCGCCGGTAGGTGTCCTCCTTGAAGAACTTGAGGTCCACGTTCGCCGCATCGAGGACGGGGGCAAGCTCGCGCACCGCCGTCTCGCTGATGAAGCCGTTGGTGACGAAGACGTTCTTGATGCCCTGTGCACGCGCGAGCCTGGCGGTGTCGTAGGCCAGCTCGTAGAACACCGTGGGCTCGATGTAGGTGTACGCGATGGAGCGCGACCCGCTCACGCGCGCCGCGCGCACGATGTCCTCGGGGGTGGCCGGCTCGCCGGGAATGGCCGCCTCGAGCTCCGCCAGTCGGGGGCAGACGTGCTCCGTGGGCGCCTCACCACCCGAAGGCTCGACGTGCTTCGCCAGGTGTTCCTTGGGCCACTGCGAAATTTGCCAGTTTTGGCAGAAGGCGCAACGCAGGTTACAGCCGACAGTCGCGATGGAGTAAGAGGTGGAACCGGGATAGAAGTGAAAGAGGGGCTTCTTCTCGATGGGGTCGACCTCGCGGCAAACCACCTTGTCGTAAACCAGCGTGTAGAGCTTACCGCCCTCGTTGTAACGTACGGCACAGGCGCCGCGCCCGCCGTCGGGGATGCGGCAGTCGTGGGGGCAGAGCGTGCAGAGCACCCGGTTGTCCGGCAGTGGCTCGTAGAAACGCGCTTCGTGCAAGGTGTCCATGACGTCTCGTCGCTCCGCTCGCGACGGGCGTCTACGCCGCCGCACGCGATGATCGCCCATGCATCAGCGACTTAAACAGTTGAACCATAGCGTTGTTCTGGAAACTTTGAAGACGGTCGCGCTGCCAAGCGACCTCGATCGCCTTGGTGTTCGACATGGGCTTCGGATCCCGAAGTCATCGAATATCGGCGGACCATGTGGTCATCCGGCCGAAGGTCTTCGGGGTTCGTGGACGGCCGTACGATATAAGCTCGCTCGGCAAGGCTTCGCTTTCTCCCCCGAAGCGCCGCGCACTCATCCGTCGCGGGCGAACCACCTCACGCGACCTACGCGCTCACGATTGATCTGCCGTTTGCTCGCGGGCCGGCGGCGCCATGAACTCGGGGCCGATGGGATCGTGGACCGTCTCCTCAACGATGCCCTCGATGGCGATACGGGCGCTCGCGCCCAGCGACCATCCCATCACTCGATCTACGGGCTCGAGCTGGTCGGGACGTCGAGCCCCCCATAACGCAGCGGTTACACCCGGCTGATCCAGCACCCAGCGCACCGCCAGCTCGAGAACGTTCCGATCGAAGTTCTCCCTGGCGAACTCGTCCAAGCGCTCCACGGCCTCCAGATATTGCGCGTAGCGCGGGGAATGGAATTTCGGGTCCGCCTGACGCAAGTCGTCGCCTTCGAACGTCGTGTCCTCGCGCATCTTGCCGGTGAGCAGCCCGCGGCACAACGAACCGTAGGCGAGCATGGCGATGCCGTTGTCCCTGCAATAGGGCAGCACATCATGTTCGATCCCGCGTTCGAAAAGGTTGTAGGGGGACTGGACGCCGTGCAGCGGCGCTGCCATCGCGAACTGCGCTATTTGCTCGGTCGAGTAGTTGCTTACTCCGATGGCACGTATCTTGCCGGATTCGTACAGCCTCGCCATGGCGTCCGCCGTCTCCTCGATCGGTACCGACGGATCGGGCCAATGCACTTGATAGATGTCGATGCGGTCGGTCCGCAAGCGCCGCAGTGAATCTTCGACCTCCTGGAGAACCCGCGCCCTGCCCGCGTTGCGGATCGGTTGCGCGCCGCTCCACTCGATGCCGACCTTGGTCGCGAGGACGGCGTCATCTCTCCAGCTGCTCTCGGCCAGAGCCTTGCCCACGATCTCCTCCGCGCGGCCGAATCCGTATGCGGGCGCCGTGTCGATGAGGGTGATGCCCGCATCGAGCGCGGCGTGGATCGTGCGAACGGATTCTCTCTCATCGCTGCCGCCCCACATCCATCCGCCGATGGCCCAAGTGCCGAGCCCGATGCGCGAGGGTCTGAGCTCGGTGCCCGGGATCGGCATGGTCTGCATCTCTCTCGCCATCTCGCCGCTCCTGTGCTCGTGAACCCGTCTTGTCGTCGGTGCCATCGGAGGGCGGAGGGTTCGCTCGCGGTGCTTGTCAAATGCAGCACATGTTCTTCAAGCACACGTCGGCCCGATCGGTCGACGTGGCTCTCGGAACGCGCTCAAGCGATTGCGGATAGCGTCCTGCGCATCTGCGCCCCCTCTACCGCTCGCGCAATCTCGTGCAAGCTCACGGGCTTCATGAGGATGACTTGTGGCCCCGCGAAGCCTATGCGGGTCCTCGCCGCCGCCTCGGCGATATCCGCCGGATAGCCGGTCATCAGCACGACCCCGAGGTCGGGCAATGACTTGCGCAGCTCGCAGGCGATCTCATCTCCTCTCATGCCGTCCGGCAGCACCAGATCGCACAGCAGCACCATCGGGCAAAACCATCGGCTCATGGCGATGGCCCTCTTACCGCCTCGCGTCCGGCGCACTGCGAACCCGCGCTCACGGAGATCCTGACAGACGGCTTTCGCCGTCGGTGTGTCATCCTCCACGACCAACACGCGCTCCATGGGCGCTTTGCTCCCTATGCTTACGGGGGCCTACTTCGTGGCTGCCCCTTTCCGTGCCCTGACATCGCGCACCGAAGAACGATAAGTAGACCATATAGATATTCATGTCCCTTAGGAGCACTACGCGGGAGCCGCCTCCGCATCCCGAGCCTTGGCCAGGTCCACCCCCATCCGCCTGGCCACCCCTTCGCCATAGGCGGGATCCGCCTTGTGGAAGTGGCCGACCTGGCGCAGGACGATCTCCTCCGGCACTCCCTGCATCGTGCGGGCGATGTTGTCCATGAGGCGCTCTTGCTGCTCCTTCGTCATGAGGCGGAACAGGTTGCCGGGCTGCGTGTAGTCATCGTTTCCCTCGCGGTGGTCGTAGCGGTCGGCGTCGCCTGATATCGCGAGCGGAGGCTCGCCGACCGACGGTCAGTGAATTCTGATTGTCGCCGACAGGGATGCCGGCTGCGGTCGTGGAGAGTCGGTCGCCCATGGGTTCTACCTCCGCGTTCAGTTCTTGCGTCAGGCCGGCAGCCGCCGTGCGCTGATCCCCGAGATCCGGCGAACCGAGGCAGCGGGCGCCTGACGCTCAGAGCGAGTCTAAGCATCCAGCGGGCTCAGCAGCTGCGCGCAGCGGCGCGCCAACGCCATCTGACCGGATCCCGCCAACACTCGCACCTGGCCTCCCCGGCCGTGGACCCGTCGAACAAACATGATCAGACAGGCGAGTCCCGAGCCGAAAACATCGTCGACTTCTGTCAGATCAATCACGTAGCTCGTGTAGGCCCGGGTACCCGAGTCCGAAAGCTGCCACAGTGGGCGCGCAAGTCCCAGGTCCAGGGCGCCCTTGATGGTCAGTACCAACTCTTCGCCACCGCTGGTGCTGATGACGGTGAAGCACAGACGTTGCGAGGGATTCGGAGCGGCGGCTCGGAGGAGCGAATCGGCACGTGTCGACATGGTGTCTCCTCCCCGCCACCCATCGGTTCGAGCATTGATACCCCTCGGCGCCTTTGGCTCAAATCCCCACGAGTACGTACGGGAAAATACGTACACGAGGTCCCAGATGGAGAGGAATGGCAGTCCACGGCCCGTCCCCCCGCTACTCATCCTGACCTCCAACGAGAGCGGGTACGTGAGATCACCGATTCCTTCTCGTCCTCACGTGAGCAAAATAGGATTCTCGTTCCTGTAACTCTGGGCGGATCGGAGTCCCAGAACAAGACTTCGGCAGGAGGAGCGCATGGAACACCGCTATCACCAGAGAAAATCCGCGCATGGGGAGGTCGAGCTGTGGCGCGGCGATGATCTGTTGGGTCGCTTCGAAACGCGGGATGTCTCCCTGGAGGGCGCCTTCGTCAAGGCAGAAGCGAAAGAGCTGGAGACCTACGACGTCGTGACCGTGGTCGTCCATGACCGCAGAGGAGGTCCTTTGCACCGGACCCTAGCCATGGTCGTGCATCAGTCCCAGGAGGGGACCGGCCTGCTCTATGAGGCCGAGGCACCCGACCTTTATCGCTGTCTCACCCGCGACCTCGAGGCCGCCTGAGAAACACCAATCGGTCAAGCCGCCGCCCGTGGATGGAGGGAGTATAGGGCGCCAATATCGAGCGCGAAACCGACCAGCCGCGAGCGGTGACAAGGGAGGAGCAATCGATGCACGGCGTCACCCGGTGCCGCAACTGCGGCAAGCCATTGCCCCGTGAGCAATTCCAGGGCCAAGACCATGTTCTCAAATTCCCGCCCTTGCTGCGCGATCAGCGCGGACGGGTTGTTCTCATCCTTTGGCGGCTTTGCGAGGAGTGTTTGAAGGAGCTGGGATCCGAATCCACCTCCACGCAGTAGCCCCCCATGAGGGCACCTCGCAACGACGCCCCTTAGTTAGTGCTGGCAGCGCACAGAGCAACGGGCGGCGCTACCGAAAGCCTTGATTTGCCGGCGTGCTGCTGCGCAGCGGCCGGCCGTCCGGGCCGAATGCCGTGTAGACTCCGGGTTTAGAGCGCCCCTGCATCTTTGCGCTCCTCTGCGTGCTGCGCCTGCGATAGCCGTACAGGCCGTGACCTGGATCAATTTCCCGCACTCACCCGGCGCACAGAGGAGACCGACCGCCGTGTCGCGTAGCCGCCACTGCCCCTATCGTTGACCTGGATCATGGGCAGCAGGCCCTTTGGTCCCCACAATTCGTTATGCCAACAGGAGGGCAGCGGAGATGACGCAAGCCCACGAGCTATTGGAGCGCTTGCGCGCAAGCCTCACGGGGAAGCCACGTCTGGATTGGCAGCGTCATCCTCTGAGAATGGATTACGAGCGCGGAGGCGCGGCGTCGTCAACAAGCTCAGCGTGTGGCCAGCGGGCGGCGAGAACGAGGCCGAGTTGACCCACGCGGTGCGTTTAGCGATAGACAAGGATCCGTTCGTCAGCGCGAGACAGCTCTCGGTCAGCGCCACGGACCGCGTGGTCACGCTCGAGGCCCTCGTGCCGACCGAGACCGATCGCGAGATGGCCGAGTGCGACGCGTGGTATGTGGGCGGTGTGGAGGACGTTGTCAACCGAATCAAGGTGCGTCCGGAGCAACGCTAACGATCTTGTTCCGGGCCGGGGCTCGGGCGCGCCCCTCAGGCTGCACCCGAGCAAACGGCCGCAACAACCCGCCCGGGAAAAGGGACTCGAACAGCCGATCCATGTTCTCAAACGGGCTCAGCGTCCGCGTTGGTTCGCGAATGCACCTCGATCTCCTTTCTCCCCATGATATTCTTGCCCATTGACTGAACGCCCTCGTTCAGGAGGCACAATCATGGATGCCGTCGTCAAGCGCGTGGTGCTCGACGTCCTCAAACCGCACGAGCCGAACGCTCTCGACTTCTCCCGGACCCTTGCCGAGCAAGGGAGAGGGTACCGCATCAAACTAACTATCGAAGAAATGGATGAGAAGACCCAGAGCACCGTGATCGAGATAGAGGGCGAGAATATCGACTTCGATACCATTATCGCTGCGATTCAGAGAATGGGAGGCTCGGTGCACAGCATCGACGAGGTGGTAGTCGAGGGATAGCCGCCGCACTCGGTCTCAAGCCAGCGAGCAGGTGACATCATCCGTTCGAAAGGCGCGTCAACCGATGACGAGCCCCTCTCACGACGGCGCCTGCGGGATCGGCACGGTCGCTCAATTCCATCTTGTTTGCCCTTGTGTTCCCCCGAAGCAATCGGAAACCGCATGAGTCTCTCCAGGATAGTTGCACCCGGTCACCATGAAAGCGGTTGACCGCATCCGTTTTCTCTTTCGTATCAGCGGCGCGCAAGGCATTGCCCGGAGATACGTCGTCACCAACGGTTTCGATGGTGCCCTCACCATGCTCGGGTTGAACATGGGTTTCTATGCGAGCGGAGGCATCGCGCCCACCACCGCCATCAGCGCCTGCTTGGGAGCGGCCATCGCGCTGGGGGTGAGCGGGCTCACTAGTGCCTACGTGAGCGAGGCCGCAGAGAAGTGGCGAGAGCTTCGCGAACTTGAGCGGGCGCTTGTCCGGGACATGCGCGATACCGAGCAGCGGCGAGCCGCACACCTGGTCCCGTTTCTAATCGCCGTCGTCAACGGCCTGTCGCCGCTCGTCGTCTCGCTAGTGATCATCACGCCCTTTTGGGCCGCACAGGCGGGCATCCGACTGCCGGTCTCACCGGTCGAAGCATCGATCGGGCTCGCCTTCGTCGCCATCTTCTTTCTCGGTGTTTTCACGGGCCGCGTCAGCGGAGTGTTTTGGCTGTGGGCGGGGCTGCGTACGCTGCTCATCGCGTTCGTCACGAGTTCGATAATCTTCTTCCTTGCGGGCTGATGTTTTTCCGACAGCCTTGTGTTGACCATGACCCGAGAAATGCTTGGGCCTTAATCGGGCCAAGACGGAGAGCACTTGGACGCCTTCGGTCGCGCGCGATGTCGTACAAGATTACAATCACTGCCTTATCAACATCCCGTCTCGCCAACCAGGGTGAGCTCGATAATGCGCTTCCTGACGTATCGGTCACCGCCGGCCCCGCGCCGGCCTGCCAACCGGCATCAGATATAGAACCTGCTCCCCTGCACCCATCATCATGATTCGGTGGACACGTGCGTCCTCAAACGCTCCAACGACCGCGGCAGCAATATTCAGTGCGCTCGCTTGCAGAAAAACGTTCTGCGCCGCGTGTCCTGCCTCCATGTGCACGTAACGGATGCCGCGGTGACCGTACTTTCGGGTGGTCCGTTCGGATACCGCGGAGAACACGAGCAGCGCGGCGCTCTCGTTCATCCATGTCTGTTCCAGCGCCGCCGCAGCGAGCGCAGGACGCAAGTCTTCTTCGTTGATCCGGGTCAGCTGGTGCGCACGCGGCCGATATTTGTAAACTCCGCCTTCCAAGTCTTGGACCCTGCCGACGACAACATACACTTCTAACGGATACAAAGCGCCAGCCGAGGGAGCCGTCCTCAATCCGTCTCCATGGGTGACGCCTTGTGCTGCCCATAGCAACTGCGACAACTCGCCCAGCGCTAGCGGCGCGTCCCCAAAATCTCGGATCGACTCTCTGTGACGTAAAGCCGCCTCAAGGGACACGCTACCGTGATGGCGAGGCTCTGGTAAGCGTATGCTCTTAGGCAACTCTGGAGACTCCCTCACGAACCATCACCGCCCAAGTCGGGGCTGCAATCATCTTTTCGCACGGCGAACTCGGGGACTGCTTGATCCATATCAAGCCCGGAACAGATTTCAGCCGAGACAGGAGGCCCCGATTCGGCTCAGACGTTCGGTCGTGCACGCACCTCAGTCGGTCTGCCCTTGACGGTCGGGACGCAACTCTGACACGAGCCTACGGTGCCGAGTGGGTTGGTAAGATAACGGACCGCTGGCGCCCGGCCGCTCCCTCGTAGTGCAGCTACCGATTGATCGCATCACTGCCTCTGGCGTTGACCGCGATCAATGACAGCGCCCACGTTTCGGCAGAAAAGAGCGGAATGCGACTCGATGCCAAGGGGCGACTCTGCGGGCGAGCGTTCCGCTGAGCACGAGGGGGCGCTTCAAGACGCCGGCTGCCACGTCCGGAGTACGCTCGCTGCGTAACGACAGGAAGCGATACCCGTTTATCCGACTAACTCCAATAAGCGTGCGCGGATGAGGATGCCACCGGATGTCTCCGCCTTGAAGCGTAGCCCGCTCTTCTCCGAGGAGCTCGGTATCGCCCTGGGCCGTCGCAACGATCGGGAATACTTCAAGTGGTTCCTGGCGAGCCTCCTGTTTGGCGCCCGCATCTCGGCGACCATTGCCGTTCACACTTACCAGGCCTTCGCTCGCCACCACCTTTTGAGGCCCCGCCGCATCCTCGATGCTGGTTGGGACTATCTCGTGAATCCCATCATGCGCGAAGGAGGCTACGTTCGCTATGATGGGCGCAAATCCACGCAGGTCTTGCGCGATTGCCAGTTCTTGCTCTCCGAGTATCGAGGCAGCTTGTCGAGGCTCCACGAGCGGGCTACCGACGAGGAGGATCTTGAAGCAAAGCTGCTTGCTTTCTATGGCGTGGGTCCGGTTACGACCAATATATTCTTGCGTGAGCTTCGTCCTTGCTGGGCGAAGGCCGACCCCGAGCCCCTGCCCATGGTGCTCGAGGCGGCACGCGCGGTGGGACTGGATATGGACGCTTTTGAGCGCAAGAGCGTGGCCTTCGCGCGCATCGAAGCCGGCCTGATCCGACTGCACAAGGAGGTGCGCTAGGGCGCTGATCCGCAGGGTTCTTGTAGAGACAAGACGGCGTGAGGAGTGACACCTGTCCTGGCGTTCGACCGTGACGCGTGTTCGGCAGCCGTTCGCACCACGGCTGCATCCGCGGCGATCCCTGGATCCCGGATTCCCCATCCCGAGACCGATTCTGAATCAATGGGTTGCCGACGACCCTCTCGGTCACAGCTCGGGACGCCCCGGGCTCCGCCGCTGCTTTCCCGGCGTTGCGCGCCTGTATGCGGCGCTGGGCTTGGCTGGATCAGCCGCCTGGGGCGAACCACGAGCCATGTGCCGCATCTAGGAGCGGGTGCGTGCCGGGTTCCTCACCCTGAGCGGCCACTGCGAGTGACCCGGAGGCGGGACATGTAGGAAACTCGGGGTGCGGCCAGGCCGCCATTACTTGGCCAACCACGGGGCCGTCTGCGGCGCGTTATCATCGCGGGCCCAACCGAGCAAAGATGCACGAGCACTATCGTGCGCCCGAAACGGCGTAGCCGAGCGCCGCAGACTCGACCACCCCGGCGGTCGCGCCGCGCTCGCTACCTCCGTAAGTAGGAGGAACCCTGGAGGAACCCTCGCGGGCCCGGAAACCTGCTGGATCCCGGGCCCCAATGCCAGTGCCATTGTCCCCCGTTCAATCGATGGGGACGTGTCGCCGCTTGGATTTCTGCACCTTGGGGATGGTCAGCTCCAACACACCGTCCTTGAACTTGGCCTTCGCCTTGCCCCCTTCCACGTCGGCCGGCAAGCCGATGGTGCGCGAGAACATGCCGCGCGAGATCTCTCGGCGGAAATACTGCCCCTTCTCCTCCTTCTCTTCGCGGCTCACCGTTCTCTTGATGGTGACGGTGTTGTCGGTCAGGGAGACATCCAGGTGCCTCTTGTCGACGCCCGGGATCTCGGCACGCACCATCACCTCGTCATCGCGGTCGATCACGTCGACCCGTGGGTGCACGCCTTCCATGCGGCCCCAAAGCTCGCTCAGCAGGGGCCGCTCCACACGAAACGGCCGCAACCACCCGCGCGGGAAGAAGGACTCGAACAGCCGGTCCATGTCCTCGAAGGCGCTCAGGGCGCGCGCTGGTTCGCGGTGCACCTCGACCTCCTTGTCTGGCGCCGCTGCTGGTTCCTCGGCCTCGGTCCTCGTCGTCTCCTTTGCCATGCCTCATCCTCCCGATGTGACCGTTGTTGAACACGAAAGCTGCACATAAGCATTCTCAGCTTAAGCAGACCCAGCTCGCGGACGTTGATCCAGATCAGGTACACGCCGGTTTGTTCTGCACTCCACGACAGGAGATGACCCGTTGAGTGACTGCTCGAAGCGACTCCTGCTCACAGGCCACGGTTTGCAGTTCACCTTAATTCGCGTCCGGGCCCAGCTGGAGCTGTTCTCCACCCTGGACGTGGCGTGCTCGGTTCTGCCTACTTCGCCGGCTTTGGGTTCCGCGGCCTACTCGGGCCGCGCATCACACGACGGGTCGGTCACATTCGGACCTATAGCGTGATGTCCGCGATTGCGTCCGCCGCAGCCCTGGCGCACGGCCTTCTGCCCTATGCCGTGGCGTGGTGGGCCATGCGCGCGTGCACTGGTTTCTGCTTCGCTACCTCCACATATCGACCGAGAGCTGGCTCAACGAGTGCTCCACGAATCAAACGCGCGCGGCAGCACGATCTTATCCGTTTACACGATTATTTCGCTCACGGTCATGGCCCTTGGCAGCTCATGACCACGCTGTCCGACCCGGCTACGTTAGCAAGGCCGAGTGCGCCCGAGCAGCCAGCGCTCTCTCACTTGTTTGCTCAACCAGCGCCGTTACGGGCCCTGCGATAGCGCCTCTCGCCACGGCACGGTGGCGTGCAATTGGACTGTATGCATTTACCGCGAGCGTCCATCTCGCCACGGCGGGCTTTGCCGTCTGGCGGATATATAAGCGCGTTTGTCGTCTTCCTTCACTTCAGTCGCTGGGAGGGCACGTGAACGAGAAGATCCTGGTCCCGCTGGATGGGTCGAAACATTCCTTCAAGGCGCTCGGCTATGCTTACGACCTCGCAGAGAAATACGGCTCCGAGCTCATCCTCATGCACGTCGCGCGAATCCGTGAGATACCCGAAGCCGTGCGCCACTTCATAGAGGCCGAGCACGTCGACAGTGCGCCGCACTGGGTCTACGAGCAGATGCTGGCGGACGGCGTGCTCGCGAAAGCAGAGGACGAAGCGCGCGAGCGCGGAGTCGCTGCGGTACGCAAGCTCGTCGAGCACGGCGACCCCGCGGAGGCCATCATCGATGTCGCGCAGAGGAACCAAGTCGACGTCATCGTGATGGGGACGCGGGGGCTGGGAAGGCTGAAGGGCCTGGCGCTCGGCAGCGTGGCCCGCAAGGAGAAGGCACAGGTGGCGACCATCTCGGCACACAACGACCCGACTATCGGGAGCTGGTGGCCGACGCCATGGAAAAGGTGGGCGACGAGGGCGTCATCACCGTCGAGGAGTCGAAGACCACCGAGACCGTGCTCGAGCCTGCGGCGCGCCCTCGAGGCACCGACGCGTCGGATCGCCGAGAATTGCGCGGTCGATGGCGGTGTCGTGGTGGCGCGCACGCGGGAAGGCAAGAACACTTTGGGCTTCGACGGCGCGCGCAAGGAGTATGTCGACCTGGTCGAGGCCGGGATCATCGATCCGACCAAGGTCCTGCGGATCGCGCTCGAGAATGCGGTTTCGGTGGCGGCGGCCGCCGGCGGGCCCGTTGGCGCGACTAACGAGATTGCGGTTTCGGCGGCCCCCTGATTCCCCCCAGCCACCGAGCCCGGTCAGCCCCGTCGCCTTGGGCTCAGGCGGCAGCTTCCATCGCGGCGATCAGGTCGTGCCAGAAATCGGCGCCGAAGGCCGCGTACATAAGGCCCAGGCCTTCGTCGGAATGGCAGTTCCCTCCTTCGCGAAATGTTGCAGCACAAAGCCCAGGACTCAAGCACTTATGTTCCGTCGCCTCGCCACTCGTGACAGTGCCCTAGGAACACCTCGAGCGCGGCCTCGCCCTCGCTGCGGGTATCCATGGCTGGCCCTCTCATCTGCCGAAGCTTCCAAGCTAAAGGTTCATGTGCCGAAGAGCGCCGGGGCATTCTTGAGCTGTATCAAGAAAGGGTTCGAGAACCGTTCAAAGGACGACGCCCGCATCAGTGGGGGGTCGCGGGTCGCCGCAAGCGAGCACAGCATGTCGCCGTCTCTGGCGGTGGATTCACTCCCCCTCACTAGGCAGTTGAATTTTGCCGTGGCCCGCCTCTTACTCCTTTACCGGGGCTGGGATGCGGCGATCTCCGCTTCGGCGGCGACATGCGTGCAATTCTAAGCCTGAGACGCTGCACGGGGTCAGGCGCGCGGACGGATGCGCACGCCATCAGTGATGCGGTCACTGGGGGACACGATCACACGATCCCCAGAGCTGACGCCTGCAACGATCTCGGCCTCAAGACCGGTGCGGCGGCCGATCTTGACTGTGCGCAGACGGGCGTGCGCTTGCTTCTCGACGAAGACGGCCCATTCGCCGCCATGCCGGAACAGCGCCGTCAGCGGGAGCTTCAATACTTCCGTGCCCTCCCACAGCACAACCCGGACCTCCACTTGATAGCCGTGCCCGAGCCGTTGCCATTCGCCGAGCGGGCTGGTGAGGTCGATGATCACATTGGTGCGCTGCTCCTCGATACCGAGCGCTGAGATCTTGGTGAAGCCGAAGGGCTCGACCAACCGGACGCGACCCGAAAGCGCTTTGTCACCGCCCCATTCCTCGATGATGACGCGCTGCCCCGGGCCGATCTTCACTGCATCGGAGGACAGGAAGTCGACGACGATCTCGAGATCCGTCGGATCGCCGATCTCGATCAGCGCGTCACCGGCTTCGACGACGCCCTCGCTCTCGCGCACAACGCGCAGGATCTTGCCGTCCACCGGAGCGAGCAGCGGCACGCATGCGCAGGCGCCGTGGGCCTGCTGGGTCTGCACCGGCGACACGAGCTGGGCCCGGGCGCGCTCGAGCTCGAAGAGGTGCACCTGAAGGCCGGCCCTGGCGGTGGCGACGGCGGCCTGCGCCGTCTTGTAGCGGCGCTCCGCGTCGTCCAGTGCGCTCTGGGAGATCATTTCGGTCCCGAAGAGGCGGCGCGCACGCCGTAATTCGCTGCTGGCGAACTCGAACTCAGCCTCCGCCTCGGCGAGCTGCGCCTCGGCAAGGGCTTTGTTGGCCTCCACAACGCGCAGGGCGGCTTCGGCCACGGCTTCGCTACGCAGGTCGAGAAAGGCCGGGTCGGCCGGCTCGATCTCGGCGACCACGGTCTGCTCGGCGACAACGTTATCGCCGACTTCGGCCTCGATCCGGCGCACCCGGCCCGCCACCGGCGCGGACAGCACAAAGACATCGCGTATCCGCGTCTCGCCCTCCTCGTTCACGGTCACCACCAGCGGTCCGCGCACCACGGTGGCGAGATCCACCGGTATCGGCTGGGGCCAGAAGGCATAAATCACCCCCGCGGCCAGCGCGGCGCCTAGCACGCCCCAGATCACCCACCGACGCCACACCGCGTGCACGCTCGCATCACTCCCGGGTCTTCAGCACGGCGATCAGGTCGAGCCGATCGAGCTGGCGCCGCACCAGAGCAGCGGAGATCGTCGCCGCTGCCAACGTGACGAGCACAGAGACCCCGTAAGTCGAGGCCTCGATCACCAGCGGGATCCGATAGAGCTCGGTCTCGAAAGCAGCGGCCATGACCGAGGCCAGACCGAGCCCCATGAGGCAACCGAGCGGGAGAGCCACGAGAATCAACAACGTCACCTCACCCAGGAGAATGTAGGCGATCTCAACCCTGCTGAAGCCCAGCACACGCAAGGTCGCGAGCTCGCGGCCCCGTTCCGAGAGTGCGATGCGCGCGCTGTTGTAGACGACGCCAAATCCCAGCGCACCGGCGAAGCCGACAAAGAAGCCGATATAGATCAACAACGTCCGGGCCATCGTGTCGTGAAAGGTGTCGACGGCCGCGCGGCGTAACATCACCGCCGAGACCTCGGGCAGGTTCTTGAGCTCGGCGAGCAGCGCCGGCTCCCCCGCCTCGTCGACCAGGAGATTGGCGTACTCAAGGCTCGGCCGCTCCAGGAGCATACGGTCCAGTGCCCGCAGGTCCATGTAGGCCGGCATGCCGATATAGGTTTCGACCAGTCGGACTACTGGGATCCGCCGCACCGGTCGGCGCCCTTCTCGCACCTCGACCCGGACCGAATCGCCGACCCCGACGCCGAGCTTCTCGGCCAGCTTGGTCGCCAGCACCAGACCCTCTGGCGGCACCCGCACGATCTCGCCCTTGGCGTCGTAGACCAAACGCAGCGTGGCGTCCGGCCGGACGCCCTCGATGGCACCGCGGTGGGTTCGCCTGCCGACCCGGAAGTCCGCGCTCACGATGCGCATGGGCTCCGCCGCCATGACACCCGGCATGCGCTGGAACTCGAACACCGCCGCGCTCGACTGCGCCTCGACCAGGCCGACCGTCACATCCTGACGCTGCGCTTGGTGGAAATAGACGTCGACGGTGTGCTCAATGGAATCCATCCATTGGTTGGCCATCACCAGCACGCCCACCGACAGACCCACGCCCGCGCTGGTCAGCGCCGAGCGCACCGGCCAGCGCGCGATCTGCCGCAGGACGATTCGCGTCGGCTGGTCGAGCCAGCGCCCGAGCCGAACACCGCCGAGCCAGGTGCGCTTGTAGACGGGCGGGGCGGGGGGCCGCATCGCCTCCGCCGGTGGCAGCACCGCGGCGCGGCGCACCGCGCCGATGGTGCCGGCAAGCGCCGCAACCAGGCTGATCAGCGCGGCCAGGCCGAAGACGGCCGGGTCCGGGCGGAAGAACCGGAACGGAAAGCGGTAGAACTCGGCATAATTCTGGGTGACGACCTGGCCGAGCGAGGCGCCGACGGCCCAGCCGAGGACGATCCCCACCGCAGTCATCGCGATCACCATCTTGGCGTAATGCCAGCCGACCTCGAGGTTGCTGTATCCGAACGCCTTCATCAGACCGATCTCGCTGCGCTCGATGGCGATCATCCGCGCCACCACCAGGTTGGTGAGGAAGGCAGCGACCGCCAGGAAGATCGCCGGCAGAATGCGCGAGCTGGTCTCGAGCTGCTCGAGCTCGTTCATCAGAAACCAGTTCGAGACCTGATCGGCGCGCGCGAAAGCCCCGGTCCCACCATAACGGTCTAAGAGCCGGTCCAATCGTTCGATTACCGGCTGCGGTTGGGTGCCGCGCAGCAGCGTGAGCGAGACGTCGTTGAACGCGCCGTCGAGGTCGTAGGCGGCCTCGAGGGCCTCGCGCCCCATCCACGCGACGCCGTAGCGCTTATCGTCCGGCATCAGCGCGCCCGGTCCGATCGCGTAGACGAACTCGGGCGAGAGTGCGATGCCCACGACTTCGAGAGTGCGTTTGTGGCCATTCATGATGACGCCGAAGCGATCGCCCGGCTGAAAGCCATGCGCCTCGGCGAACGGTTCACTGAGCACCACCTCGTCCTCCCGGCCGGGTGCGACCAACCGACCCTCGCGCAGCGCCAGCTGATTGAGAGCCGGTTGGCTGCCCTCGGGGATCGAGATCAGGCGACCGATCGCCGGCTCCGCGAAGTGCTCGAGGTCCAGTGTGGCGAACTTGGAAATCCGCGTCTCCACCGCCTGCACGCCGGGAATATCCGAGATGCGCCGAGCCAGTCGGTCCGGGGCCCGCTTGACGTGGGCAAACACGTGCGCGAAGCGATAACGCTCGTAGTAGGCCTGGGCGCTATCCTCGAGCGAATCGAGCGTGGTCAAAGACATGACCAGAACGGCCACCCCCGAGGCGACCACGATGGCAATGGCGATCACCTGGCCTTTAAGCCGCCAGAGATCGCGCAGGAGTTTGCGGTTGAGTGCGCGCATCCGTCCATTACCATGCCAGCTCGCGCGCCGGACGCCGACGCGGATTGGCAGTGATCTCGACGATGCGCCCGTCCGCGAGCCGAATCACTCGGTCGGCCATGTCGCTGATCACCGTGTTGTGGGTGATCAGGGCGGTGGTCGTGCCAAGCTCCTGGTTGACGAGCTCGAGCGCCTCGAGCACCAGGATGCCGGTGGCGCTGTCCAGCGCGCCGGTCGGCTCGTCGCAGAGCAGGATGTCCGGCCGCTTGGCGATGGCGCGGGCGATGGCCACGCGCTGCTGCTCGCCGCCGGAGAGCTGCGCCGGGAAGTGATCGAGCCGCTCGCCGAGCCCGACGATTTCCAGCGCCGCGACGGGCTCCATCGGATTCTTGGCGATCTCGGTCACCAGCGCCACGTTCTCGCGTGCCGTCAGGCTCGGGATGAGGTTGTAGAACTGAAAGACGAAGCCGACGTGGTCGCGCCGGAAGCGGGTGAGCGCGGCTTCCTCCGTGGCAGTGATGTCGGTGTCGTGGAAGAACACCCGCCCCGAGCTGGGCACGTCCAAGCCGCCGAGGATATTGAACAGGGTCGACTTACCGCTGCCGGATGGGCCGAGCAAGACCACAAGCTCGCCTTCATAGAGGTCGAGGTCGACGCCGCGTAACGCACGCACCTCTACTTCGCCAGTCCGGTAGTTCTTGGTCAGTGCCTCGGCGCGCAGGGTAACGCGTGGCGCCGGGGCGGCATCTTTGACGGTGGAGGTCGATGTCATAGCGCGCTGCGTGATGCCGGGGAGGACTGGGACAAACCAATAAATCTTACGGACGCGCTAGCGATGCGGGCGTGATCCGGATCAAGCCCCCGTGTCCGCCCGGCCGCCCCCATCCTGCTGCGATCTCACCGCCGAGATCCGGCCGGCGCTAACAAGCCCAAGGCAGCAAGGCGCAGTTCGATGCCGAATACCGCGAGCGGACCGCCGGGTGACAGTGCTACTACCGGTCACGGCAGGAATCTAACCCCGGGTCCTTGAGCGCATCGAGGCGTTGATCGAGGAGATTGGGTCTGAGCGCTTCGAGCCCTGGGAGGTCTGCTGGAGCCTCATGGATGTCCGGGTGGCAGTAGAGGATTGCCTGGCGCGGTGGAAGGATCGGCGGCCTGGGGTGGCGAGACACGACAGGAGTCGGTAACGCCGGGGGGGAAGATCAGCGACGCGACCCCGGCTGGCGATAACCTGACGGGGCCATCGTGTTCCTATCCCTCGGGCGCCCGCGGAAGCCACCTTCATACACGGCATGACCGGTGCGAACGGCAAGCGAAGACAAGCACCTGAGGCGCGCCGTTGCGAACTGAATGATGAATCGGCAGGATATCAGCGCTCGTAGGTGCCGATCAGCCGGGCGCGTTCGATGAGGTGTCCCATCAAGGCCTGCTCGAGCTCTGCCTTGCTCGGGTTGCCGAGATCCGACAGCACCTTGTCCAGCGCGTAGAGCTTGTGCATGTAGCGATGCTCGCCCGAAGGCGGACAGGGACCGCCGTAGCCCGTGCGCCCCCAGCTGTTTACGCCCTCGCGGGCGCCCGCGGGGAGATCGGCCGAAGCGGTGTCCTCCGGCAGTCCGGCGGTGTCGGGCGGGATGTTGTACACCACCCAGTGCACCCAGGTCCCGGCTGGGGCGTCGGGATCGTCAACAACCAAAGCCAGGGTACGCGCCTCCCTGGGTACCCCGCGCCATTGCAAGGGCGGCGAGACGTCGCGCCCGTCACAGGTGTAGACGGTGGGAATGGTCTCGCCGTCGCCGAATGCCGGCGAGCTCAGGCTGAGATCTGCCCGGGTCTCGACGGCCATGCTCATGGCCGCGGCGAACAAGAGCAAGGGCCAGACTGGCCGCATACGCATCGCTGCCTCCGCTCGACGATAACTCCGGAACATGATAAGGCGTCGGCCGAGATCTGGGGGGGCAAAAAGGGTTCAACAAACCGCGACTTGCCCGTCCCCTCCGCCGACCGGGCTCTTGATGACGAACACGTCGTCGCCTTCATCTCCGCGCGTCCGGGCCCGCCCCCAAGAGCGTGCATAGTGTGACACCGCGCTCCTGCTGTCACGAGTTGGTGTGGCAATGCCACGGGGTTGCCGTCGCCGCCGGAGTATCGTGCAGGCGTTACGTCCACGCCGTCATCTGCCCCGGCAAATGCTGCCAGAGACGTTCTTAGCCGCCCTGACGCCGATTTCGCCGACGCCCCGTTTCCGGCCGACCGCCCTCCACATTCCGGAGGCAGGGCTCCCTCGTTGATCGCACCTGCACGACATGTCCGCTTGCGTCCTAACCAGCCCTTCGGGATGTGCTCCTGGAACGTCCGCTCCTGTTGACTGGAGCGGTCATTCACTAACAATTCGTATGACGTGCGCGGTTTACGGCGTCAACGTTAAATAATGCACCGCCCGTGAGCAGACTTTCCGTAGTGCACACGGGCGGGAGGTAAGCGGCAACTGAAGCGAACAATTATGGTTCTGGGCCCCTGTCCGGTCCGTGATCGAATCGCCCTTGTCTTCGCCGCCAAACTCGGATTCTTCTTAGTCCGTGCGGGAGATGCGCCAGATGACGCCCGTGCCCGGAATCTGGACGAGCGGCGCGTCGTCGCCGATCTGGAACTGGCTTCCCGGCGTAGCCTGACCGAAGTCACGCACCGCGCCGAAGTCGACCAGGTAGAAAGCGCCGTCCGGCCCGAACTTGCCGTCCACCGGTCGATTGATCCCGCCTATTTGGTCGACGAACGCTTGGTTGGCGGGCTGCGAGCAACGCTTGGTTCCTTCCAAATCCGTGAACTGATCCTCTTCCCGGCAGTTGAAGGCGAAGCGCTCGCGCACCCAACGCACGTCCTTCGGGTCGCCGCTCGGGCTGCCCAGGAAGTGAACCCTTTCTATGTCATGGCCGATGATGGGGTCACCGTTCGGCGGCGAGAAGCCGAAATCGCCCTCACGGGTAACTAGCGCGTCACCGGCTACGACCTCGTTTCCCGGGTTGCCGCCGCCGGCGAACGTGCCCGGCGCGAAATCGAGGCCCACCACCGCCACATCCGTCTCCTCGATGGCCAGGGGCGAGACCGGCGGCTGCGGCGGCTTCTGCAGCAGAGGCGCGACCGGTTGCCCGACGGGCGACCCGGGCCCCGCGGGATTGTCGTCACCCGGTCCTCCGATGGGCGTGAAGATGGCTTGGGTGGAATCGAGGAACCCGAATCGATCGGGCCACCCATGGAAGTCCAGCTCCCCCTTCTTGATGGCCTTCTTCGAGACCACGTGTAGGCGATCCGGCGCTTGGTTGGTGGGGCGCGCCCCACGCTCGTCCTCGCCGTTCTCGGTGATCAACAGAGCGCCCCTGAGCGGATGGCCATCCGGGGCAAAGCGGATACCGAAGGGGTTGCGGTAGCCCCATGAGACCGGCTCCACGGTCTCCTGCGGGTCCCCCAAGCTGGCGCGCAGAATGGCGCCGCTACACATGCCCGCCTGGGTCGCGCCCGTGAAAGCCGGCACCACTTGTCCCTCGACGCCCGGCTGGCCGTGAGGCAGGAAGCCGCCCGTCACGTGACCATCTCCCGAGTCGAAGCCGTTGCCGCTGAGCATCACGTCCTCACAGGGGATCTCATGCTGCGTGCCGGTCTCGTCCTCGGCAGGACCGCCGACGGGAGCGCCGTTGTCATGACCGACGACGCCGGTGTTGGTGACCGAGCCCTGCGACCAGTACAGAAAGCCGTCTCGAATTGTGATCTGCTCAGTCGGGTGATCTCCCGTAGGCAGCCCGGTGATGAGCTCCGTCACCGCGCCGTTCCCGGGGTCCAGCTCGACGACCCGCGAGGAGTTCTTCGGCCCGAGCGCGCCCCGGACGCCCTGGCGCGAGTCGGTCACGAACAGGCGCCCTCCTTGGAATTCCCGCTCGAAGGCGACACCGATCGTCGGTGCGTGTAGAAATTCCGGATCACCTCGCTGAGCGACGCTAGGCGGCCGTCCGAGGATCCGGAGGGTGTTGCCGAACTGATCTAACACTCTCACCTGGGGGAGGAAAGGATTCTCGGCGGCGGGCAACCCAGTCTCTGACTCGAAGAACTCGGCACCGTTACAACGGCCCGGGAGCCCGGTGCCGACTTCAGTCACGAACACCTCGAAACTCCGCGTGTTCCCCCGAAAGGCGATATTGGTGGGAAAGTTGAGCCCCGACGCGAACACCTCGACCTCGTACCCTGGAGGCACGATAATGTCCGCCGGGTTTGGCTCGAAGAAGACCTCCTCGCCGGGACATGCGGGGTTTCCTGCTATCTGGGCGTCGGCTGCCCCCGCGAAGGTGAGAAAGGCGAGAATAGCGAGCGGCGATACGCGACGCCTTCTCTCAGACTTTCGTCTAAACGCCAATGTTTTCATCTCCACCCTCCTACGCTGCCGTAATGCTTGCGTTCCCTGGACGCGAGAGGCCACCTGCGTCGTGCGTTTTTGGCAAGATGTGTCGGAGCACAGGCTGGACCTTGGGCGAGGGAGTCCTCCCATACTCCAATCTTGCATCAGCGCGAAAGACACTCGAGGAGTGTTCGAACGAGAGTTGAGTGTCGCCCCAACCTTGTCCAGGACCTGGGAGTCACGTCATCAAAGAAAAGCCGTTCTCCGCGCGCGACAAGATCCGTTCCCAGCATACTGACGTCGGCCAAGGTCGCCCTCGCCATCGGCATCGCGAAAGATACCAGCCCACAGGTCAGCAGACGTTTCGCTCTCATCCGAATCCTTCCGGCCAATAGCCTTTGGGATTCTTTGGTTTTCCTCGCATGTTCCTCCTCGAAATGAATTAGCACAAAAAAACCGAACCTGTTCCACCAACGGGAAGTTGGCGGCGGTTCGCTCGTACGTACGCACCCCTCGGGCAGGCACACAACACTTGCCCCTCTACCCAGGGTTCCTTACATATGGAAATCTCCTCCAAATTAAAAATTAGCAAACAGGAGCGGTGCTGCAAGTGGCTCCTCCAGCACCGCTCATGTTGTGCTCAAAGGTCGATCACTGGACTGAGCTGATCAGGCATGGAGCAGCTCAATAAATGAATTTAAGTAGATATAAAGCGAAATACACGGTAACCGCGTCATTATTACGGCCGGTTGTCTTTGTCTACGCGTTACAAACGGACTGTCGCTACGCTAAGGCGGTGCCCGCTAGACTGCGAGGACGTACATTGTGGGGTGTTATTCGTCTCACTGTTTTTATGGTGCGGGCGAGACATTTATCAACGCGGACAGGACAGTGTTCACCCAAATGAAGGAAACCCCGCGAGTGGGCGGCAGGAACCGAACGTGAAGCGGACGTTCAAATCACTCCTTCTTGTTCTTGCGCTCGCTGATGACCGCTTGGCCGCGAGCAGCCCTAAGCTCCGTCCGTCCGCCCGTACCAGGATGTCCGCGTTGGAGGGTGCTGCAGGACGGAACACACCGATCTATCCTCCATTTGAATGAGCCTCGGATGTTGCTGACACTCATAAAACTTCGTCGCTTTCGTAGACGCGCTTACGCGGTCCAGGCGTGAACTGTCTGATCCGTAGGTTCGCACTGCACTGGCCGCGGCGGTTTGTATTGTACCGCCGGTGGCGCGGGCCACGACCCCACCGCGGTGGGATATCACCAATCCTGGGTACCAGCGAGGCTGGTTGTAGTAGCAGAATCTTGTATTCGCTGAAATATTTAGGGTCGCCGTGATGACGAGAAACGGCTGCAGTGCCCGCGAAGGAGCAGACCACAGATGCTTAGCGCGGTCCTTTGGAGTTGCTGGATTGTAGGCGTGACGTTGGACCTTGTGCACGCGCTTTATGTCTATCCGTATCTGATTGCAAAGTTGATTCGAAGCGCCCGTCCAGCTGGTACTGAGCTCGGCCCCAGCGGGGGGATTATTCCATGAGCTTGGAGGCCGTGAAGACGGTAGCCATCATCGGGGCGGGTGTGGCTGGTATCTCGACTGCCAGGATGCTGCTCGGCCACTTCCTGCCGATACGCTCAACTTTACGCCGGGACCCATAATTCAGAAATATCTCGTCGACTACTGCAACGAGTTCGGGGTCTCGTCGCACATTCGTTTCGGCACGGAGGTTACCCGGGTGTCGGCCCGCGAGGATGGGCAAGACGGCTGGAGAGTCACGTATCGAGAGGATGGTGAAGAGCACCAAGCCCAGTTCGATCTCGCAGTGATCTGTGTCGGTACATTCTCTGACCGACCCTATCTCCCCGAGTTCCCCGGCCGAGGGCAATTTGGACGGCTATTATTTGTATCGCCACATGATCCATCCGGATGCGGCGAACATGGTTTTCCTCGGCTGCAATGCGTTTACCTACGCATCGATTCTCACCTACAACCTGCAGGCAAGGTGGCTAGCCGAGCTCCTCAAGGGCAAGCATCGGCTGCCGGACCCTGTGACGATGCGTCAGGAAATCGAGGACATGAAGACCTGGAAACGCAAGTGGATGCCGTCGAATCATGGTCGGGCCGCCATGATCGGTTTGCACCAGCTTCACTACCATGACGAACTACTGAGGGATTTCGCGGCGAACCCCGAACGCAAGAAAGGGTTTTTCGCTCCCCTCAAAGAGCAGGTCGGCCCGTACGAAGGCAAAGACTATCGGAGGATCGTTTCCGGTGCGTGGGAGCAAGAAGAGATTCGCCTGCGCCTGGTGTGAAGCGGCAACTCCTCCTGACAACGGTATGGCGCTTCCCGGTGGGGCCGTGCCGTCCCTCTGAACTCACGCGAAACGGTCCAGTATCGACCCCTAAGCGGACGTACGGGAATCCTTGCCCGTGCTGCATCCCGCGCGGACAAGCCTCTTTTATCCTTCTGGCGCCGGATCAACTTACGGAAATCGGCAATGCTGGTGAAGGATCGAAGGCATAAGGTTTGTGATTCTCTTGTCAGACTGACCGGGTAATTCCACCATCAACCCGGATGTTCTGTCCTGTAATGTAGCTAGCGCCACTGGAAGCCAGAAACGCGATCACGTCAGCAATTTCCTCAGTTCTTCCGTAGCGCTGCATCGGGATGCGGTCGCGGAACTCCTGCTTTTCCGGCAAGCTGTCGATGAAGCCGGGCAACACGTTGTTCATACGGATATTCTCCGGAGCGTATTTGTCGGCGAACAGCTTTGTGTAGGCGGCCAGCCCTGCCCGGAACACGCCAGAAGTCGGAAAAACGGGATCGGGTTCAAATGCGGCGAAGGTGGAGATGTTGATGATCACACCGGACTTCTGCCGTTGCATGATGGGCGTTACCAGTCGGCTCGGACGAACGACATTAAGAAAGTAGACTTCCAAACCCCGGTGCCAATCCTCGTCCGAGAGTTCGAGTATCGGCGCTCTTGGGCCGTGTCCCGCGCTGTTCACAAGCAGATCGACGCGCCCCCACTTCTCTGTGGTCTGGTCTACCAATTGCCTTAGGTCGTCATTCGACTGGTTGGACCCCGTCACGCCAAGACCGCCAAGTTCCTTCGCAAGAGCCTCTCCCTTGCCAGAGGAGGATAGGATAGCGACACGAAATCCGTCGGCTGCCAACTTCCGTGCCGCACCGGCTCCCATACCACTTCCTCCGGCGGTGATTATCGCTACTCTCTCTGCTGCCATGTGTCACTCCCACTTGTCGAAAATGTGCGGCTTACGCTATTCATGTAAGGATCGTCGATGTTGTCACCGTAATTATCTTGCCGAACGAGTTGTCGATTGGCTCAAGGTAATGGCAACTGCGTTT
>JABAHS010009099.1_pt2 | contig 45026 bp, 45 predicted proteins | sample 7062111 | NCBI WGS metagenome assembly JABAHS01 (sample SAMN14534600, study PRJNA622989) | marine sediment metagenome | biome: marine biome [ENVO:00000428]; feature: marine pelagic biome [ENVO:01000023]; material: deep marine sediment [ENVO:00002113]; isolation source: pool of 4 deep marine... | reverse complement strand
GTCGTGGCCAACATACCGGGCACGGAAATACGGCCCGGCTCCATGGGCAAGCCCACACCCGGGTTCGACGTCCAGATCGTGGACGAGGAGGGAGCCGTCCGTGGGCACGACGCGGTCGGGCACATTGCCATTCGGCTTACGCGCCCGCCGCCGCCCGGGCTGTTCGACGGCTACTACGAGGGCCCGGAAGCTCGCAATCGCGAGGCTTTTCGACACGGGTGGTACTACACCGGCGACATGGGCCGTCGCGACGCGGACGGCTATATCTGGTTCGCCGGTCGTGCCGACGACATCATCACCTCTGCCGGCTACCGTATCAGTCCGTTCGAGGTGGAGAGCGTCCTGCTCGAGCACGAAGCGGTCGCAGAGTCCGCCGTCGTGGCGAAGCCCGACGCGTTGCGCGGTGAGATCGTCAAAGCCTTCATCGTCCTCGCAGCGGGCTATGGGCCTTCAGACGCCCTCAAGCGGGATATCCAGGACTTCGTCAAGGCGACGACGGCACCCTACAAGTACCCGCGCGAGATCGAGTTCCGGGATTGCCTGCCGAAGACCATCTCCGGCAAGATACGACGTGTAGCGCTGCGGGTAGGGTCCTGAGTCAATGCGCTGCGCACGCCGCACAGCCTCAGCCGGGCCCGCTCAGAGCTTTGCGGCGCTCAACGCCGTCACGGTACCGTTGGCGAGAGGGTGCCAGCCCGCCTCGCCCGGATACGGCTCGGAGCATACGATGTCGACACCGGCCGTGCGCGTGAGCCACATCTGGAAGTAGTCGGGATCCTCGCTGAACGTCGTCGCAATGTACGTATCCCGAGCATCCGCCATGAGAATGTTCATGGCGCGCACATAGCGCGTGCGTTTCTCGATGATGGGCAACGCCTTGCGCAGGGCCGCTAAGCGATCGCCCGCGTCGAAACGCTTGATGTAGTTGAAGATCTTCTCGGCGCCGATACGCCCTCGCTCCTTGATGCGCACGCCGCGAAGCTCGCCGTTGAACAGGAACACCCTCTCGCCATCGAAGAACGGCATATTGTTCTCGACGCAGATCCCTTCGTCACGGAAAGCGCTGCGGGCGTGTGCCAGAAACAGGCATGTCGGCGGGAAGCTTTCCAGCTGATCCTCCCAAACGGGCCGAATGTCCCTATAGACATGCCAGGCATTGTCCTGCAACCATGCGCAGCCCCAGCCGTGACCCTGATACTCGGTGCTGTCGCGGGCGATGGCGGCGAAATGCTGCAGATGCGTCTGCACTTCGATGGCGCGGCCAGACCTCACACAGAGCAGTCGGCACATGTCGGGGGGCGCTTTGCGTCAAATCGGGTGCAGACCCGGGAAGTCGAGAGCGGTCGTCTCCGGGATGTCGTGCATGAGGTTGAAGCACTGCACCGCCTGGCCCGCCGCGCCTTTCATCAGATTGTCGATGGCGCTCATGACGACCACCCGCTCGGTCTGCGGATCGCGCTCGAAGCCGATGTCGCAGTAATTGCTCCCGGACAGGATCTTCGGCTCGGGATAGCGATAGATGCCGGCCCGCTCCTTGACGATGCGCACGAAGGGCTCAACGGCGTAGTGTTCGCGGTAGAGCTTCCACAGGTCCTTCTCGGTAAGGGATTCCAGCAGAAAAACGTGACAGGTTGCGAGTATGCCGCGCACCATCTCGATGGAGGTGGCTGAGAAGTGAATGTCGGTGCTGCCGAGCTCTTGCACGATCTCGGCCAGGTGCCGATGGCCCGTGGGACGGTAGGAACGCACGGCGCCGCTGCGCTCGGGGTGGTGACTTGCCGGCGACACCGTGTTGCCGCCCTCGCTCGAGCCGGCTTTGACCTCGACGACGACCCGCCCCGCCAGTCCCCGACGGAACAGCGGCGCCAGCGCCAGTACGGTGGCCGTGGCATTGCAACCCGCCGCAGCCACGTAGCGCGCGTCGCGAATCTCGTCGCGGTGCAGCTCAGGTATCCCGTAGACGAACTCGCTCAAGAGCTCCGGCCGTGGGTGGGGCCGGGCGTACCACCTGGGGTAGTCCTGCGCATCGCGCAAGCGATAGTCGCTCGACAGGTCGACGATCCTCTCGGCAACCCGCCGAAACGCGTCGAACCGGGCCACGCCCTCGCCGTGAGGCAGGCACAGAAAAAGCGCTTCGCACGTCTCAAGGTCGGCGATGGCAGAAAACCTGAGCGCTGTCAGCTTGCGCAGGTTGGGGTGGGCGTTGTGCACGAGCTTGCCGGCGAGACGCTGGGAGGTGACCTGCCGCACCTCGACCCCGGGGTGAGACAGCAGCAGGCGCAGCAGCTCGCCGCCGGTGTAGCCCGAGCCCCCGACGATCGAGACGGCAATGCTCAAGACAGCGTCTCGACGGCGTAGTTCGCGATGCGGCTCGCAATGTTCACGCCTGTCGTGTCGATACTGTTCCTGAACTCCATGGTGTAGTTGACCTCGTTCACGAGCAGCTCCGTCGGCGTCTCGAACAGGTCCACCGCCACCACGCCGCCGCCGACAGCCCGCGCCGCCCGCAGCGACAGTTCCGCGATCTCGCTGCTCACGGTGCAACCGCTTGCCACGCCACCGCGTGCCGTGTTGGTGATCCAGTGCTCCGAGGTGCGATAGATGGCGGCTATACACTCGTCGCCGACAACGAAGCTGCGGATGTCGCGGCCTTTTTTCTCGATGTATTTCTGAATGTAGAAGATCGAGTGATGGTAGCTGCCGAGTATGCTCTTGTGCTCGAGAATCGACTCCGCGGCGTCTCGATCGTTTATCTTCGAGAGCAAACGGCCCCACGAGCCGACCGCCGGCTTGAGCACGACGGGATAACCCAGTTCCTCGATGGCGCTGAGCGCAGACTCTTCGGTAAAGGCGATGCGCACCTGCGGCTGCGGCACGTTGTTCTCGCTTAGGGCAAGGGAAGTCAGAATCTTGTCCCCGCAGATGCGTGCCACCCGCGACGTGTTGATACAAGGGGTATCCACGCTCTCCAGCATGCGCAGCGCGTGCATCGCTCTCGAGTGATTGATGCAGCGCTCCAGCACCAGATCGACCTCTGGCCCGCTGTGCAGATCGAATACCAGGCGGCGATCGTCGAGCAGGATCAGCTCTACACTTCGGTGTTTTCGGAACTCCTCGATGAGAAGCTTCTCATCCTTGCGGATGAGCGAGTGCAGAAGCCCGATCCTCATTCTCCCCAATCTTCCTCCGTCTCCGGCGCCTCGCCGAGCTTCACCGGATTGACTTTCAGGACTTCGAGCTCGGTACCGCAGTCTTCGCACTCGAGCAGCTCACCGACGACGGCATCCGACGACATCGAGAGCTGGGCACCGCAAATCGGGCACTCTGTCATTTCCAAACCTCCCCAAACCAAAGCGATTGATGTGCTGGCAGCCGTCGCGCGTTGCGACGGCAGAGATTATCATGCAAACAAATCGGGGCCTGCCAGCCCCTAGGCCGGGTATCGCCGTGGCCCTTTGTGACGGAACTTTTCCTGTTGCGGCTCGGTCCATCCCGGGAGAGCCCGGAAAATGAGAGACTACCGCTGCTTGACCGTATCATCGCTCGGCGTAATGTCGCGCCTGCACAGACTCGCTTTCGTCGCGCTGGCGGGGCTTCTCGCCATCTTCCTCGCGGGCAGTGCCGGCGTGGCGCGCGCACAGGGCGCGGGCTCGTACGCGCCGGAGCTCAGCATCACACTGCTGCGGCCCGGCTCTGCGGGCGAAGAAGAGACGCTCAACCTCTCCGAGCTACGCGGCACCGTCGTGGTGTTGAATTTCTGGGCGGCGCTGTGCCCGCCGTGTCGCACGGAGATGCCCGAGCTGGAGAGCTTCCAAGTGCAGTTCGGGGACTCCGTGCTGGTGCTCGGCCTGGACGTGGGTGAACACACGGGGCTCGGCAGCCGGGCCGACGCCTTGCGGCTCATCGACGAACTCGACATCACCTACCCCGTCGGAGCCGTCGACGACCCCGGCGTGCTTGCCGCTTTCGGCGTCGTCGCCATGCCAAGCACCGTCTTCATCGGCGCCGAGGGAGAGATTTTCGAGAGATGGCACGGGCCACTCAATCGACAGATGCTGGTCACCATCGTGCGAGAGATGACTCCCGAGTAGCCGGGCTCGTGGCTGATTCGGATGCAGTCGCCACGGGGGAGGTCGCGCTTTTCTCGGGGAAACGTTGTTCCTGCCCTACTACGACCTTCAGCGTCATCGCCTCGCACAAGCCAAGGAGGATTCCCATGCGAAAACTCGCCGCCGCCCTTCTTACTGCGCTTTGCGTCACCACTGCGAGCGCCGAACTTCCGCCTGGCTGGAGCCTGGAGTGGCAGAAGACGAACTTCGACAAGGCCAGCGTCGACTTCGACGAAATCATCAGCGGCGGTCCACCCAAGGATGGGATTCCGCCCATCGACGAACCGCAGTTCGTCACCCCAGGGCAGGTGAGCGATCTCGCCGACACCGAGCCCGTGATCGGTGTGACGATCGGCGGGCAGATGAAAGCCTATCCCCTGCGCGTGCTCATGTGGCACGAAATCGTCAACGACGAGCTTGGCGGCGTGCCCGTTGCCGTGACCTTCTGCCCGCTGTGCAACGCCACCATCGTGTTCGATCGCCGGGTCGGCGAGCGAGTTCTCGACTTCGGCACTACGGGAAAGCTGCGCAACAGTGATCTCGTCATGTGGGATCGCCAAACGCAAAGCTGGTGGCAGCAGGCGCTCGGCGAGGCCATCGTCGGGGACTACACCGGCACGCAGCTCAAGCTCATAGCGTCGCGCCTGGAGAGCTGGGCCAATTTCAGGTCCCGTGCCCATGACGATGCGCTGGTGCTGGTGCCCAACGATCGCTCGATGCGCTCCTACGGCCGCAATCCCTATGCAGGCTATGACAGCGGCGCGCCCTTCCTCTACCGAGGCGAGATGCCGCGCGGCATTGCGCCGCTGGCGCGGGTGGTGACGCTCGAGGGTCGACGCGAGGCATGGAGCCTCGAGCTGCTGAGAAAGGCCGGCGAGATCGTCACCGACAGCGGCGTGACGCTGCGCTGGACGGCGGGTCAGAACAGCGCGCTGGACACCTCACGCATCGACAGCGGCAAGGACGTCGGCAACGTCACCGCGACCCGCGACGGCGGGGACGTCGTCTACTTCGTCGACTTCGCCTTCGTTTTTCATGCCTTCGCCCCCGCTGCACCGATTCATCAATAGATGCGAGCGCGGGCGCTTTAATCAGTACCGAGGCTGCCGCTCACGCCCAGACGCTTGTGCATGAGCGGGCTCGTCGTCGTGTATTGCAGTCGCTGCTTGACCTCCGGGTCCAGATGCCTCTGGATGGCGAAGGCGGCCAGGGCAGCTTCGTGGAACCCGCTCAAGATCAGCTTCTTCTTTCCTGGATAGGTGTTGATGTCGCCGATGGCGAATACCCCCGCCACATTGGTCTCGAAAGTCTCGGTGTTGACGCGTATTTGCCGCTTGTCGACGTCGAGCCCCCATTGCGCGATGGGTCCGAGGCTGGGCGACAGGCCGTAGAACACCAGCAGCTCGTCCAGTTCAAGGGTCTCGACGACATCGGGGTCGTCGAAAGAGGCGACGGTCACGCCGCTGAGCGCATCGGCTTCGTGCGCGAGGCCTGCGATGCGCCCGATCAGGTAGCGCATACGGCCGGGGTCACGCTCGGCCAGCTCGCGCATGCGCGCCACCGACGCGGGGGCGGCGCGAAACTCGGCGCGCCGATGCACCAGCGTCACGCTGGCTGCGATATCGTGCAGCTCCAGCGCCCAGTCCAGCGCGGAGTCACCGCCGCCGAGGATGACGACGCGCTTGCCGGCGAAGCGGCCCTTGTCGGTAACCTTGTAGTTGAGGTTCTTGCCCGCGTAGCGTTCGGCACCCGCGACCCGCAGCGGCCGCGGCACGAACGCGCCCAGCCCGGCAGCAACCACGACGGCGCCGGCCTCGAAGCGGCTGCCCTTGTCCGTCGTCAGCCGCAATCCACCGTCGTCGTGTGCGTCGAGTTCCACGACCTCCTCGCCGAGGTGGAAAGTGGCTGCGAACGGCTCGATCTGCTCGGCCAGGCGATCGATGAGCTCCTGCGCGCCCACCACGGGCAGAGCCGGTATGTCGTAGATCGGCTTCTCCGGGTACAACGCTGCGCACTGACCGCCGATCTGACGCAGAGAGTCCACGACATGAGCACGGATGCCCAGAAGTCCGAGCTCGAAGACCTGGAACAGGCCGCAAGGCCCGGCGCCGATGATCACTACCCCTGTCTTGATCGTCATGACGAAAAAACGAACCCTGCTCGGTTGCGCTACTCACGGCTTGTCGCCCGCGGCGACGCTCAGCCCGTCAGACGCACCCTCGTCTGTCCAAGCGTCCCGAAATCGGCAACCACCGCGTCGCCGTCGGTCACGGCGGCCGGACGCCCGCAAACACCCGTGGTGATGATCTGACCCGCCTCGAGACCCTCGCCGCGCAGCGGGTGGCTGTTGGCGATCCACGCGAGCGCCAGGCATGGGTCACCGAGGACGTCGGCGCCCGTGCCGCGGGTCACGGTCTCGCCGTTGATGCGCACGCTCACCGGCTGTGCTCTCAGATCTACTTCGCGCCAGTCCCCGCTCACGGCATCGCCGAACACAAACAGATTGGCGCAGGCGTCGTCGGCGGCGAGCTGTGCGGCACCGACTGCGGTGAAGTCACTATAGCGCGAGTCGGGCAGCTCGATGGCCGTGTGCAACGCCGCAACCGCTTGCAGGACCTCGTCGCGCGAGTACGGCGTGCGCCGCGGCGGCAGATCCTGCCCCATGACGAATGCGAATTCCGCCTCGGCGACGCGCATGCGGTTGCCGCGCAGGGGCAGGGTTGCGCCGTCGCGATGTAGCTTGGAGGCGAACAGGCGTCCGGCGATGGGTCCGTCGACGTTGATGTGTGCCTGACCGGCGCCGCTGGTCGCGGCGATCTTCCAGCCGATGACGCGCTCCCCGACGGCGCCGGCCATGGCCGCCTGCACGGCATAGCCTTCCTCCAGATCGGCCGGGCGCAGCGCTTCGGGCAGACTCGCCAGCTGGGTTCCCGCCGCCCAGTGCCCCCAGAGCAGCTCCGCGGAGCGACGAAGTTGATCACGATTCATGGTCTGTCTTTCCCGGTGCGCGCGCCGGCGGCAAATCCGATCAACCCTGGCAGCGCTCGGGCGCGTCCATGGGCAAACACGGCGCAGGCTGCGATCGTACACGAAAACGACCGAGACGGCCCGGGCTGTTGGCGTGAGCGTTAGCGGGCTCGAGCCGCGACGGCGGCAGCGGCGAACGTTGCCTTGGGCGCGCTGCCGCCATCGAGGCAAAACCGCCTCCTGATATGCGCGGCGCCTAGCGAGCCGTGTAGCCCGCGTCCACGGTCACCAGCGAGCCCGTCATGTAGCTGGCGTCGTCGGAGGCCAGAAACACCGCCACGCGGGCGATCTCCACCGGGTCGGCGAGGCGCTTCATGGGAATCGTCGCGTCGGCGAGCCGGCGCAGATCCTCGGGCGTCGGCGGCACCGCCCTGCCCGTTCTCAACATCGGCGTGTCCACCTCGCCCGGACACACGGCATTGATGCGGATCCCGTCCTCGGCATGGTCCAGAGCCATCGCCCGGGTGAGCTGGTGCACGGCGCCCTTGCTCGCGCAGTAGGCGAGCACACCCGCCGCACCGACGTCGCCCCAGATGGAGCCGAAGTTGACGATCGCACCGCTGCGGCGCTGCTTCATGTGACGCAGCGCGGAGCGCGACATGAAGAAGACACCGCCGACGTTGACAGCCAGCATCTGCTGCCACTGGGCGTCTGTGGTGGCGAGGGCGTCGGCGCGCACGATGATGCCCGCAACGTTGAACAGCATGTCGAGCCGGGCAAAGTGCTCCAGCGCGGCATCGACCGCCTGCTCACAGAAGCTCGAGTCGCTGACGTCGCCCACCGCAGGCGGCGGCGCGCCGATCTCCTGCGCGATCTGCGTCGCCCCCGCGGCATCACGATCGACAACGATAACGTGCGCTCCTCGCGCGGCCAGCTCGCGCGCGCACGCCGCCCCCATGCCGGACGCCGCGCCGGTGACGAGCGCAACCTTAGACGTGAACGTCACGCAGTGACAATCGAGCGCGGCCTGGGCCGCCGCCCTCCACGCCCAGCGACGCCCTCACGCCCGTGGTCGGCGGTGCCGCCGGCCCGGCCGGCGCCTTCGTGGCCACCGGGGTCCGCCCGCGCGCTCTCTCCGCGATCGCCCGACACTCGAGCCTGGCGACGAGCGCGGCGCCGAGCGCAGCGAAAAGCAGCCCGTTTACCAGAAACGCGAAACAAGACAGACCGAGCTCATGACTCACGACGATGCCGACCCAGAACATGGCGAAGAATGCGCCGACGCCCAGCATCGGATAGATCACTGCGTCATTGCTGTACACCGTCTGGGTTCGCTGCCTGATTTACACGCGGGCTCGGGACACGGCACACCCGCCGTCGCGGGGCAGTCTACTACTGTGCCCCGTGCCTAGCCACCCTCGCGTGCCAGCTCCGCCGCGCTGACCACTTTGGCATACGGTGTCTGCAGAGCGGCCATGAAACAGGCGTGCACCTGCGCCGCGGGCAAGAGCGTGCCGCGATAGTCAATGTCACGCGTGGCGCAGGCATCCTCGACGACGGTGCAGGGAAAGCCATAGTCGAATGCCGCTCGCACGGTGGCGTCGATGCACATGTGGCTCATGGCTCCACAGATGACCAGCTCGTGGACACCCGCGTCCGTCACCGTGTGTGCGAGGCTCGTGTCCCGGAAACCGTTGGGAAAGTGTTTTTCGATCACCGCCTCTCCCTCCTGCGGCGTCACGCTGGCGTGGATCTCGACACCGTCGGTGTCGGGGCGGAAGAAATCGGCGCCCGGCCGCAGCGAGACGTGGCGCAGGTGAAACACGGGCGATCCCTGCGCGCGAAAGTGCTCGAGAAGAGCCGCGGCCTTGTCGGCCGCCGCCTCCATGGCCACGAGCTCCATGCGCCCACCTGGAAAATAGTCCCTCTGGATGTCCACCAGCAGCAAACCCACGGACATAAGCGATACCCCCTCGTCAAGGAGACTGTGCGAGCGCCGGCCGCGCAGCCCTTTCCCGCCCCGGGTAGCGGCCCGGGCGTCGCTCAGGCGGCGAGGGCGGCCTCTGCGCGGCGCAGGAGCTGGCGGTGCAGAAGCTCGCCGGCATAGGATAGCAAGTTCAGTGCACCGATGGCCCCGCTACACCAGCCCAGCAGGATCAGCGGGCGCAGGAGGCTGGCGGCGACGGCCCCCTCGACGACCAGGCACAGGAGCATCCCGCTCAGTGCCAGCGCCGGCGCGGCAATCGCCAGGCGCCAGTCGCTCAGCAGCAGCATGCACCGCAGCGGGTCGGGCATGCGGACATACGCGGCGGTCGTGAGCACGGGCCCGCGGGTCAAAGCGCGCGCCCCGGTGCGGCCTCAGTCGAGGGCGTACATGTAGCTCGCCAGCGCCTTGATTTGTTCTGCGGAGAGCCGAAAGGCGATGTCGTTCATGATGGCATTGGTCCGCGCACCCGATTTGTAGTCCAGCAGCTGCCGCTCGAGGTAGGCGGGATGTTGGCCCGAGACGCGCGGATACTGCGGCGGGATGCCCACGCCGGTGGGTCCGTGACAACTCATGCAGGCCGCCACCGCCATCGGCCGGTAACCGCCGCGATAGACCTTGCCGCCCTGCTGCGCCAGCGCCAGCTGATCTTCCGTCACCGCCCCGGGCGTCGGGGTCTGAGCCGCGTAGTACGCATCGAGATCGAGCATGTCCTGCTCCGACAAGGGCGCTGCCAGGCCCGCCATGATCGCGTTGACCCGCGCGCCGGACTTGAAGGCGGCCAGCTGCGCGGCGACATAGCCCGGGACCTGGCCCGCCAGCTTGGGGTTATTCGGATCGCTGCTGTTGCCGTCGGCGCCGTGGCAGGCGGCACACGCAGCCGCCTTGGACGCGCCGGCCTCGAGGTCACCCGCTGCCTGAGCCGCCATCGCGCCGGCGAGCGTGAGCAGCACTGCGCCGGCGGCCGAGCAAAGATATCTCATGCGATCACTCCCTAAAATCTGATGATGAAATCCGAAGGGAAAGTCGGACGGGCGCAGACACACCGCCGTCGAACGGGTCGTATATACGATTTCCCCTTTAGGGTCAAATACGCGACGCCTGCGGGCGCGCGCCGCGGGCGATGACGCGCCCGCGCCCGAGCCGCGATAATGTGCGGGCCCGCTCTGCCCCAGGGAGCATCATGAAAAGCGACTCGTTCGATTTTCGCGCCGCCCGCTTTACGGTGGCCGCGCACGACCCCGGCCAGTGGCCGCCGGACACGGGCCGCGAGATCGCCTTCGCCGGCCGCTCCAACGTCGGCAAGTCGAGCGCCATCAACACCGTCACCGGCCGGCGCAGCCTCGCGCGCACGAGCAAGACGCCGGGGCGTACGCAGCAGATCATTTTCTTCGAGCTCGATGCCGAGCGCCGCCTGGTCGACCTGCCCGGATACGGCTACGCGCGCGTGCCCGATGCCGTGCGCCACCACTGGGCGCAGACTGTGGAGCGCTACCTCGCCGAGCGCAGCAGCCTGCAGGGGCTGGTGGTGGCCATGGACAGCCGCCGGCCGCTGACGCCGCTGGATCGGCAGATGCTCGAGTGGAGCGCAGCCCGCGGCCTGCCCGTGCACATCCTCCTCACTAAAGCCGACAAGCTGTCCCGCGCCGAGGCCAGCGCCATCCTGCGGCGCGTCGAGGCGGAGCTCGGCGGGAGACCCGCAACGTCAGTGCAGCTGTTCTCGGCGCGCACGCGCGCCGGCGTGGACCGGGCGCGGGCCGTGGTCTCGGCGTGGCTTGAGCCCCGAGCGAACTGACAGCGAGGCGGAACCGGTAGGTGTCGCGCCGTGTGGCGCGCGCTTGGTCCGCCACAAAAAAGGCCCCGGGAAAAGGGGAGGAACCCCCGGGGCCGTTGACAATGTTTGGTTCCGAAAATATTCAGAACCACCCGCTCAGGGAGGAGGAGCGGGAAGGACGACACTCCCTGCCGTCCTGAGACCAGTATAGACCACGCCTACGGGCTTTAGTTCCCGGCTCGGGGTAAGGCGTAGCCGGGTCGCGCGCACTTCAGAGGAACGACTGGCTTGTCCGCACCCGAGGCACCGGCAAGGCGACGCAGACGGCCTCTCAGGAGTGCGCCTGCGCCCAGTTCTCGCCGACGCCGGTGTCGACCACCAGATCCACGGATAGCCCGCCGACCCCGCTCATCAACTCGACGAGCTTTTGCCGCACCTGCTCCACAGCGTCCTTCGCCACCTCGAGCACGAGCTCGTCGTGGACCTGGAGGATGACCCGGGCGTTCGCGCCCGAGTGCGTGATCCAGCGATCCACCTCCAGCATTGCCATCTTGATCAGGTCCGCGGCGGTTCCCTGCATCGGCGCGTTGATCGCCGTGCGCTCCGCGTACTGGCGCCGGCTGAAGTTGCTCGCGTTGATGTCGCCGACGTACAGACGCCGACCGAATACCGTCTCCACGAAGCCGCGCTCGCGTGCCGACTCCCGCGTCGCGTCCATGAAGGCCTTCACGCCGGGATAACGCCTGAAATATAGGTCGACGTAATCCTGTGCGCTGCCTCGGTCGATGTGCAGCTGTCGCGCCAGACCGAAAGCCGACATGCCGTAGATCAGACCGAAGTTGATGGCCTTGGCGTGGCGCCGCTGCTCGTCGCTGACGGCGTCGAGGGCGACGCCGAACACCTCGGCCGCCGTGGCCCGATGAATATCGGCACCTTCTGCGAACGCGCGCATGAGCCCCGCGTCTGCGGACAGGTGCGCCATGATCCTGAGCTCGATCTGCGAGTAGTCGGCGGAGAGCAGCCGGTAGCCCGGCTCCGGCACGAACGCCTCGCGGATGCGACGCCCCTCGGGCGTGCGCACGGGGATGTTCTGCAGGTTCGGGTCGGACGAGGCGAGCCTGCCCGTGGCCGCCACCGCCTGATGATAGGACGTGTGGATGCGGCCCGTGCGGGGATTGACCAGCTCTGGCAATTTATCCGTGTACGTGGACTTGAGCTTCGCCAGCGCGCGGTGCTCGAGGATCAGCCGCGGCAGCTCGTACTCCACCGCCAGCTCCTGCAGCACGTTCTCAGCCGTAGACGGCTGTCCCTTGGGCGTCTTGCGCGTCACCGGGAGCTGCAGGCGATCGAACAGGATCTCCTGGATCTGCTTCGGTGAGGCGATGTTGAACGCCACCCCCGCCTCGCGATGCGCGAGCGCCTCCACATCGAGGATGCGCTTCGCCAGCTCCTCGCCCTGCTTGCGCAGCATGTCGGCGTCGACGCGCACGCCGTGGCGTTCGATGCGCGACAACACCGGCACCAGCGGCATCTCGAGGTCCTGAAAGAGCGTGCGCAGCGCCGGCTCCGCCTCGAGCCTGGGCCACAGCGTCTGGTGCAGGCGCAGCGTGATGTCGGCGTCCTCGGCGGCGTACGGGGCCGCCCGCTCCAGGGGAACGCGATTGAAAGCAAGCTGGGATTTGCCCTTGCCGGCGACCTCTTCGTACTTGATGGTCTTGTAGCCCAGATATTTGATGGCCAGGCTGTCCATGTCGTGACGCACCGCCGTGCTGTCCAGTACGTAGGATTCGAGCATGGTGTCGAAGCGGATGCCCTGCAGATCGATGCCGTGGTTGGCCAGCACCGTGCGGTCGTACTTGAGGTTCTGACCGAGTTTCGGCCGCGCGGGGTTCTCGAGCAGCGCCTTCAACGCCGTCAAGACCTGCTCGCGCGAGAGCTGCGGCGGCGCGCCCTCGTAATCGTGGGCCACCGGCACGTATGCCGCCTCCCCCGGTGTGACGCTGAACGACACGCCCACCAGCTCCGCGCGCATAGCGTCCAGCGACGTCGTTTCGGTATCGAGAGCGAAAACGGGCGCCTGCTCGAGGCGCGCAACCCAGCGCTCGAGCTCGGCCGCGTCGACGATCGTGGTGTAGCGCGCGGACCCTGTCCCGGGCTCGGCAGCGGCATCCAGGCCGCCGAGCTCCGCCAGCCAAGTGCGGAACTCGAGCTTGGCGTACAAGCTCTTGAGCTGCGACTCGTCGGCAGGGCGCCGCACGAGGGCCTCGGGCTCGAGCCCGACGTCGACATCGAGCTTGATGGTGGCGAGGGTTCGCGAAAGATCCAGCTGATCGAGGCAAGAACGCAGATTCTCGCCGACCTTGCCGCCGAGTTCATCGGCGTGCGCGACGATCTCATCGAGCGATCCGTATTGAACGAGCCACTTGGATGCCGTCTTGGGACCGACCTTGGGCACCCCCGGAATGTTGTCGGACGTATCACCGATCAGAGCGAGCAGATCGACGATGCGCTCTGGCGGCACACCGAATTTCTGCTCTACGCCGGCGCGATCGTAGACGGCGTTCTGCATGGTGTCGACCAGCGTCACGTGCTCATCGACGAGCTGCGCCATGTCCTTGTCGCCGGTGGACACCAGCGTGTCGAACCCTTTCTCGGTTGCCTTGACCGCGAGCGTGCCGATGACGTCGTCCGCCTCGACACCGGGAATTACCAGCAGCGGGATGCCCATGGCCTCGACGACCGCGTGCACCAGGGCCACCTGGCCCTGAAGCTGCTCGGGCATGGGCGGTCGGTTGGCCTTGTACTCGGCGTAGAGTTCGTCGCGGAAGGTCTTGCCCTTGGCGTCGAAAACCACCGCGATGTGCGCCGGCGAGAGCTCCGCCAGCAGTCGCCGCAGCATGTTGACGATGCCGTAGACGGCGCCGGTCGGCTCGCCGGCAGAGTTGCTGAGGTTGGGCATGGCGTGAAACGCCCGGTACAGGTAGGACGAGCCGTCCACCAGGACGAGCTGCTTGCTCCTGCTCCCTGCCATCGTTGCCTCGCTGCGGGGCGCCCCTCCGGGGAAATGCCCGGGCCGCCCGCCGGCGGCCGGGCCGCGCGCGCTCTGGCGCCGGCGCGCAACTGGCAGGCGTTGTAGCGCATCGGCGCCCATTTTCCAAGGCCGACCCCACAGAGCCGCGCACGCGCCACGGGGCGATGTCCTCTCGGGGTTGCCGGGACGGCGGCGATGCGCGCCATCGTCCGGCACGGGCGAGCTCGGCCGCGATCGGGCTGGCCCGCCGGCCCACGATGGGATATTGTCATTACCGGGTAGAGACCGCATTAACGCTTTGGGACGAACACACGGAGTTGGGCGGAAACCATGCATTGGCTTGTCTTCACCATAATGCTCGCCCTCGGCGGCCCTGCGGCGGGGCAGGGGCTCGAGCCCGTGCCGGAACCGCCGGAGCTCCCCGCGGCGGCGGCGATACGCGACGGAGAGCCCATGGCGCCGCCGCCCGAGGAGGCGCAGGAACGCGAAATGGGCATGGAGGTCACTCGCACGCAGGAAGGCGTCAAGGAATACAGCATCAAGGGCAGGCGGATCATGCTTGAGATCACGCCACAGGTCGGACCCTCCTACTACGTCGCGGACCCGACGGGGGACGGCACCATGCAGGAACGCAGCCCCGAAGACCTCGACGGCGAGCGCAACCTAACCAAGTGGCGAATCGGCTCCTGGTGAGCCGCAAGCACGAAACACGACCGCGCCCGTTACCGCCGGGGCTCACGCACGCAACGCGTCTCACATCGGCGCGCGTGCGCGCGCTGGCGGCCGTTGTGGCGGCGCTTGTGTTGACGACGGCGGCGCTGGCCGATGTGCGCTTCTACCGCATCAACAAGAAAGGCCAGGAGACGCAGACCGAGTTCGTCTTCAACACCGATGAAACCGGCTGCCACAATCTTCCGCTGGCCCGCAACGTTCACCGCGTCGCCCAGGTGCGCTTCGAGTACTGCGAGGTGTTCACCAAGGCGGATTGTGATCAGAGCAGCATCGTCGAGGCCAACTGGGGCGGCAAGCGCAAGCGCAGCAAGGACAAGCAACATCCCACCACGAGGCTGAGCCCGGGAGCGATGTGGCTGCTCTCCGAAACCGGTAACGTGAAGATCAAATCCTGGCGCTGCCAGTAGCGCGGCGACGGCCCGCGCCGTGGGGTCCCGCTCAGCGGCCGCCGCCCAGCAGCTCCTCCAGCGGAGTCGAAAGGATGCGCGCGTTGTGCCGATGTCGCTCGACGTCCGGATCGCTCGCGGCGGGCACCCGCTCGATCATGCTGACGTAATGCTCCGGCAGACCGTGGCTGCGAGCACCCGCTGACACGAAATCGCGGTACCAGGAGTACGGCACGACGTCGTCGCCTACGTAGGCCGGGTTGGCAAGATAGACGACGGCGTCCCGGCGGTTCGCCGCAGCGCCCGGCGCGCCGGCGCTGCCGTGCAGGGTGGCTTCGACATCGTGCACCTCGTAGCCGAAGCCGACGCCCTCGTAGCGATCGAGGGCGGATTTCTGCACCTCGCTGATGACGTAGATCACTCCCAGAACGCTATCTGCGTGGTGATCGGTGCGGTGAGCGTTGCACTTGGCGGAGCCGTCCGCCCCCCGCTTGTGAAACTCGAGGCGGAAACCGCTGAGCTCGGCCTTTCCGAGCACGGCGCATCTGCCTATTCTCGCCACCAGTCGCGCGTAGCTCAGGTTGGATCCGTAGGCGAAATACTCAATGAAGCGTGACATTTTCGGCGCTTGCTATCGATTGCTTGGCGATGACGCGATTATGGCCCTGCTGTCTGGCTTCCTCCAGGGCCTCGGTGACCCGCGAGAGAAGGTGCTCCATGTCCTCACCGGCACTGTGCTCCGTCACGCCAACGCTGGTCGTCAGGCGCAGGCGCTTGCGTCGCGTCACGGCCACGTCCGCACCGGCCACCGCTTCGCGCACGCGCTCGGCTATGAGCTTCGCTCCCGCGGTGTCGGTCTCGGGAAGAAGCAGCAGGAAGCTTGACTCGTCGTAACGGCCGATGCGATCAGGCATGCGCACGAGTTCGCCCATGGTGTCCGCCACACTTTGCACGGCCGCGTCCGCGGCCTCCCGGCCGAACTCCCGCTCGACATCGTCCAGATGATCGATACTGAAACCGGCGACAGCCAGCTTGTGGCCGTAGCGGTCCGCCAGCGCCATCAGCTCCAGCAGCGATATCGTGATGCCGCGGCGATTGAGCGTGCGGCTCACGGCATCGATGATCGGCCACTCCCGCAACGTCTCGAGGCGACCGTCCGCCGGCAATCCCTCCTTGCGCGAGGGTCGTTCCAGCAGCAGAAAATAGATCGTCGGGGCCGTCAAGGCCGCGATGCCGGCGGCCTGTAGAACGAGCTTGGTGACGGGGAGCTCTTGGGCCGTGAGCAACGCGCCGGCGCCCAGCACCGCCATGGCGGCGAGGAACACGACCGACCCGAGCCACGCCAGCAGCTTGGCGCGCGTGCGTGTGGGGTTGCCATGCTCAGTTTGCATGAAGATCTCGGCGCCGCTCCAACAGTGCTCTCGACATCGTTCGCCGGCGCGGCTTATGAAACCAGCGCCGCTTCCGATTTGCAAGCTCCAGCGCGCCGGATCCGTGGCGGTGGAACAAGGCCCAGGCCACTACAGAAGCTGCAGGTTAGCGTAGGCAAGCACCAGCCACTTGGCTCCGGCGCGCTCGAAGTTGACTTGCACACGGGCGTACTCGCCCTGACCTTCGAGGTTGAGGACCGTGCCCTCGCCGAATTTCGTGTGGCGCACACGGGCGCCGAGCTTGACGGCGGCGTCGTCCGCCGGCGCCGCGACGTTCGCTGTCGAGGCGTGGGCCACCGCCTGCGGGGACACTCTGATCAGCGTCGGCGAGCGAATTTCCTGCACCAGCTCCGCAGGCAGCTCGCCGAGGAACCGCGAAGGCTCGGTGTAGCGCTCGCGTCCGTGCAGCCGGCGTGTCTCGGCGTAGGTCAGATACAGAGTGCTCATGGCGCGGGTCACGCCGACGTAGCAAAGCCGGCGCTCCTCCTCCAGTCGTCCTGATTCTTCCAGCGAGCGTTGGTGGGGGAAAAGTCCCTCCTCCAGGCCACACAGGAAGACCAGGGGGAACTCGAGGCCCTTTGCCGCGTGCAGGCTCATGAGCTGTACGCAGTCCTGCCACGCCTCGGCCTGACCCTCCCCGGACTCCAGAGCGGCGTGGGCCAGGAAGGCGGACAGCGCATCGAGACCGTCATCCTCATCGTGGCGGAAGTTGCGCGCTGCATTCACAAGCTCCTCGAGGTTCTCCACCCGCGCCTCTCCCCTCTCACCCGTCTCCTTGCGGTAGTGTCCGACGAGACCGCAGGAGCGAACCACGGTGTCGACCTTCTCGGCCAGGCTGAGGTGATCGGTGGCGCGATCGAGCTCCTCGATGAGGCGCAGGAAAGTCGCCAGCGCGTTGGCCGCCCGACCCGGCAGCTGCCCGCCCTCGAGAAGTGCCATCGCCGCCGACCACAGGGACTCGCCGCGAGAACGCGCGTGCTCGCGAACGCGCTCAAGAGTCTTGTTGCCGATGCCGCGAGTAGGAATGTTGACCACCCGCTCGAAGGCCGGATCGGAGTCGCGACTCGCCATGATGCGCAGATACGCGAGCGCGTCCTTGATCTCGGCCCTATCGAAGAATCGCAGACCCCCGTAGACGCGGTACGGGATCCCGAGATCGATGAGCACTTCCTCGAACACCCGCGATTGCGCATTCGAACGGTAAAGAATAGCCACCGACTGCCGTGGATTGCCCTGCTCAATCCACTCATGGACACGATCGATGACGAACCTGGCTTCGTCCAGCTCGTTGAAAGCGGCATAAACGCGAATCGGGTCGCCGCTCTCATCCGCGGTCCACAGTTTCTTGCCCAGCCGGCCTTCGTTGCGGTCGATGACGGCGTTGGCGGCCTTCAAGATCGTCTGCGTCGAGCGATAGTTCTGCTCGAGCCTCACCATGCGCGCTCCGGGAAAATCGCGCTCGAAGTTCAACATGTTCTCCACGCGCGCTCCGCGCCAGCCGTAAATCGACTGATCGTCGTCGCCCACGACGGTGACACTGTTGTCGCCACCGGCGAAAAGCTTCAGCCACTGATACTGGATGACGTTGGTGTCCTGGAATTCATCGACCAGGATGTGACGAAAGCGCCGCTGATACTTCTCACGCAGAGGTTCATTGTGGCTCATGAGCTCGACGGCGCGCAGAAGCAGCTCGGCGAAGTCCACCAAGCCGAGCTTCGCACAAAGCTGCTCATAGGATTCGTAGATCCTGCCGAGCTGCATCGCCTGAGTGTCGTGCATGCTCTGCAGATGGTGAGGGCGCCTTCCTTCCTCCTTGTGACCGTTGATGAACCATTGGGCCTGCTTGGGCGGCCAGTAGGCTTCGTCCAGGTCGAGCTCTTTCAGCACGCGGCGGATGAGACGCAACTGGTCATCGCTGTCCAGAATCTCGAAAGACTCGCTCAGTCCCGCCTCCCGGCAGTGCGAGCGCAGCAGCCGGTGGGAGAGCCCGTGAAAGGTGCCGAACCACATGCCCCGCACCGCAAAGCCCAGCAGCGCCTCGATGCGCCCGCGCATCTCGGCGCTCGCCTTGTTGGTGAAGGTGACCGCCATGATGGACAACGGGGACACCCCCAGCGCCTGCACCAGCCAGGCCACCCGGTAGGTGAGCACCCGCGTCTTGCCGCTGCCGGCGCCCGCCAGCACCAGCATCGGGCCGGGCGGCGCACCAACGGCCTCTCCCTGCGCTTCGTTCAGGTTGTCGAATATGTGGGAGACGTCCATGGCACGATGTTAGCAGCGCTGGCCTGCGCCGCGCTGCGGGGCCCCGGGGGCGCGGCCCGGCCGCGGCCGCCAGAAACCTACTCCACCGTGACGGATTTCGCCAGGTTGCGTGGCTTGTCCACGTCGGTTCCCTTGATGAGGGCGACGTGGTACGCCAGCAGTTGCAGCGGGATGGTGTAGGTGATGGGCGAAATCATGTCGTCGACGGGGGCGACATTGAGCACCTGCAGGTTGTCGTCGGCCTCGATGCCCGCGGCGGGATCGGCGAAGACGAACAGCTTGCCGCCGCGCGCCCGCACCTCCTGGAGGTTGGACTTGAGCTTCTCCAGCAGCTCGTTGTTGGGCGCCACCGCCACCACCGGCATGCGCGCGTCGACCAGCGCGAGCGGTCCATGCTTGAGCTCACCGGCGGGGTAGGCCTCGGCGTGTATGTAGGAGATCTCCTTGAGCTTGAGCGCCCCTTCGAGCGCAATGGGGTAATGGGCACCGCGCCCCAGGAACAGGGCATGTTGCTTGTCGGCAAAACGCTCGGCCATCTGCTGGATCTCCCGGTCCAGCTTCAGGGCCTGCCCGATCTGCGTCGGCAGGCTGCGCAGCTCGGTGACGAGCTTGCCCTCTATTTCGGGCGACATGCCGCGTCGGCGTCCCAGGGCGATGCCGAGCAGCAGCAGGGCCACCAACTGGGTGGTGAACGCCTTGGTCGAGGCAACGCCTATCTCCGGGCCGGCATGCGTCATCAGCACCAGATCACACTCGCGCACCAGCGAGCTCTCGGCCACGTTGCAGATTGCGAGGCTGTGCCCGAAGCCGAGGCTCTTCGCCTGCGCCAGCGCGGCCAGGGTGTCCGCCGTCTCCCCCGACTGGGAGATGGCGACGACCAGTGCGCCGCTCGGCACCACGTGGGGCCGATAGCGAAACTCGCTGGCGATTTCGACGTTGCAGGGTATGGCGAAGCTCTCCAGCCAGTGCTTGGCGACGAGACCGGCGTGGTAGCTGGTTCCGCACGCGATGATCTGAACGCACTTGACGGCGTCGAAGACGGGGCCGCAATCGGGGCCGAACGCACCCTCGAGGAACCTCTCTCCGCTCAGACGCGATTCCAGGGTATCGGCCACGGCTCGCCCCTGCTCGAAGATCTCCTTGTGCATGTAGTGGCGGTACTCACCGAGCTCGATGGCATCGGCTTTCAGGGTACTTATTCTGAGCGGGCGCTCCACGCTCCGGCCCGTGTGGTCGTAAACACGGACCTCACCCGCTGTGATGTCCACCACGTCACCGTCGTGCAGAGGAATGAAACGCTGCGTGACCTGCACAAGCGCGGCAACGTCGGAGGCGATGAACGCCTCCCCGTCCCTGACGCCGACGACGAGCGGGCTGCCGCGGCGGGCGCCGACCATACGATTGGGCTCGTCGGTACAGATGACGCCGATGGCGTAGGCTCCCTCGAGATCCGCGACGGCTGCCTGCACCGCATGCAGCAGGTCCAGGCCGTTCTCCAGATAGCCGTATATCTGATGGACGACGACCTCGGTGTCCGTCTCGGAGGTGAACTCATAGCCCTCTGCCAGCTGCCGCTCACGCAGCCGCTCGAAATTCTCGACGATGCCGTTGCACACGACCGCCACCCGCTGCCGGCAAATGTGCGGGTGGGCGTTGCTGAGGCTCGGTTTGCCGTGCGTCGCCCAGCGCGTGTGGGCGATGCCGGTGCGGCCGTGCAGCGACCCCTCGACAGCCAGCGCCTGCTCGAGCTCCTGTACTCGGCCCATCGCACGCGTGCGGGCGAAGCTGTGATCTTCCTGGATTACCGCCAGCCCGGCGGAGTCATAGCCTCGGTACTCCAGCCGCCGTAATCCGTCGACCAGCACAGAGACGACGTCGCGCTGCGCCACCGCGCCCACTATTCCGCACATGCAATCCATCTCCTCGGCGTAATCACAGGCTACTCCACGTGGCAGCAACAGTTAACAGGGTGCCTCATGCCTTCGGCTTGCGCGCACGACGCCAGCCGCGAATCGACCGCTGCGGCGATCGCGACACCGTCAAGGATTCCGGCGGAGCGTTGCGGGTAACCGTCGAGCCGGCGCCCACGGTAGCACCGCGCCCGATCTCCACGGGTGCAACCAGCTGACTGTCGGAGCCGATGAACGCATCGTCGCCGATTACCGTGCGGTGTTTGCTGGCGCCGTCGTAGTTGCAGGTGATAACGCCCGCGCCGATGTTGACGTCGACGCCCACGGTGGCGTCGCCCACGTAGCTCAGATGGTTCGCCTTTGAACCCTTTCCCATGGAGGACTTCTTGATCTCGACAAAGTTACCGACACACACGTTCTCGGCGAGCTCGGTCTGGGGACGCAGGCGCGCATAGGGCCCGATGAGGCAACCGGAGCTGATCCTCGCGCCGTCGATGACACAATTCGGCGCGATGGTGACGTCCGAACCGATATCGCTGTCGCGGATCCAGGTGTTGGGGCCGACCTTGACACGGTCCCCCAGGGTGACCCGCCCCTCGAGGACCACGTTCACGTCGAGCTCGCAATCGCTGCCCGCCCGGCACTCACCGCGTACGTCGACACGACTCGGGTCGCGCAGCGTCACTCCTTGCTCGAGCAGCTCCTCGGCGCGCTGCTGCTGGTACAACCGTTCGACGCGGGCGAGCTCGGCCTTGCTGTTCACTCCGAGAACTTCCCAGGCGTGGCCCGCGCGGCAATCGGCGACGCTCCCGCCGTCGGCGACCGCCATGGAGACCACGTCGGTCAGATAGTACTCACGCTGCACGTTGTCATTGCGCAAACGCCCCAGCCAGGCGGCCAGCGCCTCCCGCGGCGCCGCGAGGAAACCGGTGTTGATCTCGCGCATGGCGAGCTCGCTCGCGGTGGCGTCCTTGTGCTCGACGATGCCGCTGACCTTGCCGCCGGCGTCGCGCACGACACGACCGTAGCCCGCGGGATCGTCCAGCTCGACCGTCAGAAGGCTCAGTCCCTGCGGGTTCTCCGTCACCAGCGGGCGCAGAGTCTCGCCGCGCACCAGCGGCACGTCGCCGTACATCACCAGGACGCGGGCGCCGGCGCCCACATGCTCGAGCGCCTGTGCCACCGCATGCCCGGTGCCGAGCTGCGGCCGCTGCGCGACCCAGCGCACCTCGAGATCGCGCAGCCGCTCGGGTACCTGTTCGCCGCCGTGCCCGTACACCACATGGACCGCATCCGCGTCCAGGGACCGGGCCGTGTCGACGACGTGGGCCAGCAGTGGTCTTGCCCCGAGAACGTGCAGCACCTTGGGGAGATCGGAACGCATCCGCGTGCCCTTTCCCGCAGCCAGGATTACGACTTCGAGGCTCATCGACGGTCCCGCCCCGGGTTGCGGGGCACCATTGAAAGGATCGACACGCGATTTAATAGCGGATTCGGATGGGCGCGTCCACGACTTTTCACGACGGGCGGTCCCACACAGAGCGCCGGTGGCCGCCGCCGGGAGCGAGCCCGAGCCCTTCGGCCCGCCCGGTCAGCGACGCTGCTTGAGCTTTTGGATCGCCCGCAGCTGCGCCGCGGCGGCCACGAGCTCTGCCTTGGCCTTAGCGTACTCGAAGTCGGAGCGGCGGTCGGCCATCGCCTGCTCCGCCCGGCGCTGCGCGTCGAGGGCCGCCGCTTCGTCGAGATCCTTGGCGCGGATGGCGGTGTCCGAGAGCACCGTCACGACGTGAGGCTGAACCTCGAGCATACCGCCGGAGACGAAGAAGAACTGCTCCTCGCCCTGCTGGTCGATCACCCTGATCTCGCCCGGCTTCAGACGCGTGAGCAGGGGCGCGTGTCGCGGCGTGATGCCCACTTCGCCCATCTCGGCAGGTGCAAAGACCATCGTTGCCGTTCCCGAGAAGATCTCTTCCTCGGCGCTGACGATATCTACATGCAGCGTCATGGCCATGGTCACATCTCCTCTGCGTGACGTCTCACGCGACCGTCTTCGCCTTCTCGGCGGCCTCTTCGATGGAGCCGACCATGTAGAACGCCTGCTCCGGCAGATGGTCGTACTCACCATCGACGATGGCCTTGAAACCCCGGATGGTGTCCTTGAGCGAGACGTATCGGCCCTGCGTGCCCGTGAAGGTCTCGGCGACGAAAAACGGCTGCGACAGGAAGCGTTGGATCTTTCGAGCCCGCGCCACGATGAGCTTGTCCTCCTCCGAAAGCTCGTCCATGCCGAGGATGGCGATGATGTCGCGCAGCTCCTTGTAGCGCTGCAGCGTGCCCTGCACGGCGCGCGCGACGTCGTAGTGCTCCTGGCCGACCACCAGCGGATCCAGCTGACGGCTGGTGGAATCCAGCGGGTCCACGGCGGGATAGATGCCGAGCTCGGCGATCTGGCGCGACAGCACCAGGGTCGCATCGAGGTGGGCAAAGGTCGTCGCCGGCGAAGGATCGGTCAGGTCGTCGGCGGGCACGTAGACCGCCTGAATCGAGGTGATCGAGCCCGTGCGCGTCGAGGTGATGCGCTCCTGCAACACCCCCATCTCCGCGGCAAGGGTGGGCTGATAGCCCACCGCCGAGGGCATGCGACCCAGCAGCGCAGACACCTCCGTTCCCGCCAGGGTGTAGCGGTAGATGTTGTCGATGAACAGCAGGACGTCACGTCCCTCATCGCGGAAGAACTCGGCCATGGTCAGACCGGTGAGCCCCACCCGCAGGCGGTTTCCGGGCGGCTCGTTCATCTGCCCGTACACCAGCGCCACCTTGTCGAGCACGCCCGATTCCTTCATCTCATGGTAGAAGTCGTTGCCCTCGCGCGTGCGCTCGCCAACGCCGGCGAAGACCGAGAATCCAGAGTGCTCGATGGCGATGTTGCGGATGAGCTCCATGAGCGTCACGGTCTTGCCGACGCCGGCGCCCCCGAAGAGCCCGACCTTACCCCCTTTGGCGAAGGGCATGATCAGGTCGATCACCTTGATTCCTGTCTCCAGGATCTCCACGGCGGCGGCCTGATCGGCGTAGCTCGGAGCCTTACGGTGTATCGGCCAGCGGTCCGCTGACTCCACCGGCCCCGCCTCGTCCACCGGCTCGCCGAGCACGTTCATGATGCGCCCGAGCGTGGGTTGCCCCACTGGCACGGAGATCGGCGCCCCCGTGTCGCTGACCGCCAGGCCGCGGCGAAGACCGTCCGTCGATCCCATGGCGATGGTGCGCACGATGCCGTCGCCCATCTGCTGCTGTACCTCAAGGGTCAGCCCGCCCTCGTCGACGCTCAAGGCGTCGTGGACGTTGGGAATGGCGTCGCGCGGGAATTCGACGTCGACCACCGCGCCGATGATTTCCACGATGTTTCCAGTGCTCATGATCCTGTATTTCCTCGTAGTCGAATCCGATCTGTCCCGGCCGTGGCGTCAGACCGCGGCCGCACCGCCGACGATCTCGGCGATTTCCTGCGTGATGGCGGCCTGTCGCGCCTTGTTGTAGGCCAGTTGCAGCTCGTCGATCAGGTTGCCGGCGTTGTCCGAGGCCGCCTTCATCGCCACCATCCGCGCCGCCATCTCGCAGGCGATGTTCTCCACCACACCCTGGTAGACGAGCGCTTCGATGTAGCGGGTCATCAACGCGTCGACCACCTCCACCGAGTCCGGCTCGTAGAGATAGTCCCAGTAGTGCTTCAGCTCCGAGTGCGGCTCGATGCTGTGAATGGGCAGAAGCTGCTCCACAACGGGTCGCTGCGTCATTGTGTTGACGAAGTCGTTGTAGACCAGGAAGAGCCTGTCTATGCGCCCTTCGGTGTAGGCATCGAGCATCACCTTGATGGTGCCGATGAGATCTGCGAGCCCCGGTGTGTCGCCGATGTGCGCCGCCTGCGAAATGATGTTCCCGCCCAAGCGCTTGAAGAACATCAGTCCCTTGTTGCCGATCGTCGTGAGATCGATCGCAATGCTCTGACGGTCCCACTCCTGCATCGCTGCGAGGGTGGCGCGAAAAAGATTGACGTTTAGCCCACCGCACAGGCCGCGGTCGGTGGAGACGATGATGAAGCCAACACGCTTTGCCGGACGCTCGAGGGTGTAGGGGTGGTGGTACTCGAGGTGTGCCTGAGACAGGTGCGCCACGACGTTGCGCATCTTCGCCGCATAGGGTCGCGCCTGCTGCATGCGTTCCTGAGCTTTACGCATCTTGCTCGCCGCCACCATCTCCATGGCTTTGGTGATCTTCTGCGTGTTCTGGATGCTCTTGATCTTTGTCCGGATCTCTTTGCCGCCGGCCATGACTAGCAGTCCTTATCCGCGTCGTTGGACACAAAACCTCTTCGGGTCACCAGGTGTGGTTCTCCTTGAAGTCCTTGAGCGCCGCGTGCAAAGCCTGCTCGACCTCGTCGTTGTACGTGCAGCTCTCGTTGACACCGGCGAGGAACTCCGCGCGGCTCGTTTTCATATAGCTCTGCAACGCGTGCTCGAAGTCAACAACCTTCTTCACATCCACATCGTCGAGATAGCCTTCGTTCACCGCGAACAAAGACACCGCCATTTCCGCGACGGACAGGGTGGCGTACTGCTTCTGCTTCATCATTTCCGTCACGCGCTCGCCACGCTCGAGCTGCTTGCGGGTCGCGTCGTCGAGATCCGATGCGAATTGCGAGAAGGCCGCGAGTTCCCGGAACTGGGCCAGCGCCAAACGCACGCCACCGCCCAGTTTCTTGATGATGTTCGTCTGCGCGGCGCCGCCCACCCGCGACACGGACAACCCGGCATTGACCGCCGGTCGGATGCCCGCGTTGAACAGGTCGCTTTCCAGATAGATCTGCCCGTCAGTGATCGAGATCACGTTGGTGGGCACGAACGCCGAGACATCCCCGGCCTGCGTCTCGATAATGGGCAGAGCCGTGAGGGAGCCGGTTTGGCCCTCCACCTTGCCCTCGGTGAGCGTTGAGACGTACTCCGCGTTGATGCGCGCCGCCCGCTCCAGCAGGCGCGAGTGAAGATAGAAGACGTCGCCGGGGTAGGCCTCGCGGCCCGGCGGGCGCCGCAGCAGCAGCGACACCTGGCGGTAGGCCCACGCCTGCTTGGTGAGATCGTCGTAGATGATGAGCGCATCCTCGCCCTTGTCGCGGAAGTACTCGCCCATGGTGCAGCCCGCGTAGGGAGCGATGTACTGCATCGCGGCGGACATCGAAGCCGAGGCTGCCACGACGATGGTGTGCTCCATCGCATCGTGCTCCTCGAGCTTGCGCACGACATTGGCAATGGAAGACGCCTTCTGACCGATGGCGACGTAGATGCATTTGATGCCGGTGCCCTTCTGGTTGATGATCGTGTCGATCGCCACCGCGGTCTTGCCGGTCTGGCGGTCCCCGATGATCAGCTCGCGCTGGCCCCGCCCGATCGGCACCATGGCGTCGATGGACTTGAGCCCCGTCTGCACCGGCTCGGACACCGACTGGCGCGCGATCACGCCGGGCGCCACTTTCTCGATCGGCGACGTCCCCTGAGTCTGAGTCGGGCCCTTGCCGTCGATGGGGTTGCCGAGCGGGTCGACGACCCTGCCGAGCAGGCCGTCGCCGACCGGCACCTCCAGGATGCGGCCGGTGCATTTCACCGTGTCTCCTTCGCAGATGTGCTCGTAGTCGCCCAGTATGACCGCGCCAACCGAGTCCTTTTCGAGGTTGAGCGCGAGTCCGAAAGTGTCCTTGGGAAACTCCAGCATCTCTCCCTGCATCGCGTCGGCCAGGCCGTGAATGCGCACGATCCCGTCGGTGAGCGTGACCACGGTCCCCTCGGTGCGAGCCTCGGCGACGGACTCGAAGTCTTTGATCCTTGCCTTGATGAGTTCGCTGATTTCGGAAGGGTTGAGCTGAATAGCCATTACTAGAATCCCCTTAGTGTTTAGGCGCCCAGGGCACCGGCGAGCTTCCTCAGCTGGGCGCGCACGCTGCCGTCGATCACCCAGTCTCCTGCGCGAACCAGGGCGCCGCCCATGAGGGCTTCGTCGGTCCGGCACTGCAGATTCACACTGGCACCGAAGCGCCGCTCGAGCGCTTCGCGTACGCGCTCCCTCTGGGCGTCGCTGACCGGCGCCGCCGAGACAAGCTCGGCGTCGACGACGCCCTGGGCCTCGGCCCGCAACCGCTCGTACAGCGCGGCGATCTCCGGCAACAGCGGCAGGCGGTCGTTGGCGGCCAGCAGCCTGACGACGTTCGCCCCGGAGTCGTCGAGATGCTCGCCGCCGATGTCGACGATCAGCGCAGCCAGCTCCTCATCGCTGACGCGCGGGCTGTGGATCAGGGCGAGCAGGGTGGGGTCGCGCACGATCGACACCAGCATCTGCAACACGTCGGACCAGCGCTGAAACGCGCCGTCGTCTCGAGCCAGCTCGAAGATGGCCTGCGCGTAAGGCCGCGCAACCGTGGAGCTTTCCGCCATATCGCGCCCCCGCTTAAAACAGGCTCAGAGCCGCGTAACGAGATCGTCGAGCATGCCGGTGTGCGCACTCTGATCGATCTCGCGCGAGAGGATGCGCTCGGCGCCGGCGACGGCGAGGGCGGCCACCTGCGCTCGCAGCCCTTCCCGGGCACGGTTGAGCTCCTGCTCGATCTCCGCTCTCGCGGCCGTCAAGATGCGCTCGCCCTCGGCCCGTGCCTCGGATTTCGACTCCTCGATGATCTCGGTGGCGCGCTTCTCGCCGCGCGCGATGATCTCCTGCGCTTCGCTGCGCGCCTCCTTGATCACGTCGGCCGCACGCCGCTCGGCCAGCTCCTGCTCGTGTTTCCCACGCTCGGCGGCGGCCAACCCGTCGGCAATGCGCTTGGTCCGCTCTTCCAACACACGGCTAAGAGGGCCCCAAAGAAAACGCCAGACGAAGAAGACCAGCACGGCAAAGGTGCCCATCTGTCCGAGTAAGGTCAGATTCACGGTCAGATCCTCAACGGTTAATCGTAAAGCCTGCTCACGTCACTCGTGGGCCGGCGCGTGTCAACCAAGGCCCTTGACCGCGTCGAGAGCACCGCCGATGAAGGGATTGGCGAAGGTGAAGTACATCGCAAACGCGAGGACGATGAACGGGAAGGACTCCATCAGGCCGGCGGTGATGAACATCTGCACCCGCAGCGCCGGCAGCATTTCCGGCTGCCGGGCTATGCCTTCCATGTACTTGGCGCAGATGAGTCCCCAGCCCAGGGCCGAACCGAGCCCGGCAGCGGCGAGAATGACGCCTACGCCGAGCGCGGTGAACGCATACACCGTGCTAACCATGTCAACGAGATTTGCTTCGGACATTTCTATTTTCTCCTGAGAACATTACCGAATCGGAACCGGACGACATCGCGCATGTGTCCAATCTTGCCCGATCAATGCTCGTCATGGCTCTCGTGAGCCATGGCGAGATACATGATCGTAAGCATCATGAAGATGAACGCCTGCAGCGTAATCACCAGGACGTGGAAAATTGCCCAAGCGCCTCCGGGAAGCCACTGGATCCACCATGGCAGCAAGGCAATGAGAATGAAGACGAGTTCACCGGCGAACATGTTGCCGAAAAGGCGCAACCCCAGGCTGAGCGGCTTGGCAATCTCCTCGATGAGCGTCATGACAAAGTTCACTGGGAAGAGCCAGATACCGAAAGGATGGACGAGAAAGCTCTTCAGATAGCCCAGTCCCTTGATTTTGAAGTTGTAGAAGATCGCCAGGCCGAATACCGTGAAGGCCATGCCGAGCGTGGCCTGCGGATCCGTCGTCGGCACCACCTTGAGATAGGGCACTCCGATGCCAGCCGCCATGTTGGGCAGCAGATCCACCGGCACCAGATCCATGGCGTTCATCAGGAAGATCCAGACGAACAGCGTCAGTGCCAGAGGGCCGATAAGCGGGTTGTGTCCGGGGAAGGTGGTGCGCACCTGCTCGTCGACGAACTCGAGCACTGCCTCGAGGACGTTCTGAACGCCCCTCGGGTTATCGAAGCTCAGGTTCTTGCCGACCCGCCACGCGAGGTAGACGATGAGCCCGCCGAGCAGCCATGCAAAGAACAGGGTGTCGAGGTTGACACTCCAGAATCCGTCACCGCCGATTCGCAGGTTCGCCAGGTGGTGCGTGATGTACTCGACGGGGTTTACCGAACTGCCTGCCGCCACTGTTCTCAGCTTCCCTTGACTGGGTTGCGTTGCGAGCGCCGCCGGCGCGTCGCCTCAATCATGCCGATCATGCCCGCGCCATTCCCGCGCCCAGCAGAAACCCAAACTGCGCTGCGACGAATCCCGCGATGAGCGCCAGGGGGCTCAGCTTGAGCACGCCGAATCCGACCGCCAGCAGGACCAGCACGACGACGAAGCGCTGCAGGGCTCCGCTGTAGAGAATCCACTGCGAGCGCGTGCCCCCGCCGTGCGCCGAGGCCCCGGCGCGGGCAACGCCGCGGCCCAGCCATAGCGTCGCGACCAGGGTGACGGCGCCGCCGTAAAGAGCGGCTAGGGCGGCATGGGCGCCCTGGGCCAGCGCGAAAACGGCTCCCACCAGCAAGCAGAGGACGATTTGGGTCACTAAGACCCGACGGATCCCGCTGTCCATCACCGTGCGATTCGTGTGGGGGAAAGCCGGCTTACGCGGCGTCTTCTCGCCGCAACGCCCGCACTCCGGCGGGGCTGACGATGCGCTGCAGCAAAAGCGCGGGAGTATACGGAGTGCTCCGAGCGCGGTCAATGGCGGCTCGCTATCGAATGCGGGCGAGTATGCCGTCGAGCTCGTCGAGGCTGTGGTAACGGATGACCAGACGCCCCTTGCCTCGCCGGTCCTGGATGCTGACCTCGGCGCCGAGGCGCTCGGAAAGCGCTTCCTGCAGGCGCCGGATGTCCCGATCGGCGCGCGTCGTGCGGCCACCGGCCGAGGTGGTGGTCTCGCCCTTGAGCGTACGCCTCACGAGCCGCTCGGTCTGGCGCACCGACAGGCCCTTCTTGACGACGTCCCGCGCCGCGGCAAGCTGCGCCTGCTGCGGCAGCGCCAGCAGGGCGCGCGCATGCCCCATATCGATCTTGCCCTCTTCGAGCAGGCTGCGGACCTTTGGCGTCAGCGTCAGCAAGCGCAGCAGATTGGTTACCGCGGCCCGGGATCGACCGATGCCGTCGGCCACTTGCTGATGGGTGAGCCCGAACTCGTCCAACAGCCGTTGAACGCCAACGGCCTCTTCGACGGGATTGAGGTTCTCCCGCTGTATGTTCTCGATCAATCCGAGGGCCATCGCCGCCTCGTCCGGGACGTCACGCACGATGGCCGGGATCGAGTCGAGGCCCACCATCTGCGCGGCACGCCAGCGCCGCTCGCCGGCTATGATCTCGTAGCCGCCCTCGATCTCGCGTACGACGATGGGCTGCACGATGCCCTGGGCGCGAATCGAGCTGGCCAGCTCTTCGAGTTGCTCCTGCGGCATCTGTGAGCGGGGCTGATAACGGCCACGCTGAATAAGGTCCACAGGCAGTCTCTGCAGCGAGTGCTCCGCAGACGCCGTCTCCGCGAGCGTGTCGCCGAGCAGTGCGTCCAGTCCGCGTCCCAGTCTCGTTTTCTTCATGCCGCCTCGTCTCGTCGTAACAGCTCTCCCGCCAGCGCCAGATAGGCCTGCGCGCCCAGGCAGCTGCGGTCATACTCGATCGCTGGCCGGCCATAGCTCGGCGCTTCGGCGAGGCGGATGTTGCGTGGGATGATGGTTCGGTAGACCTTGTCTCCGAAATGAGCGCGCAGCTGTTCCGACACTTCCTTTGCCAGCTTGTTGCGCCCGTCGAACATCGTGCGCAGCAGACCTTCGATGCGCAGCTGCGGATTGAGCGTCTCGCGGATGCGGCGAATGGTGTTCATCAGCGCCGTCAGGCCTTCGAGGGCGAAATACTCACATTGCATCGGGATCATAACCGAATCCGCCGCCACCAGCGCGTTGATGGTCAGCAGATTGAGCGCCGGGGGACAATCGATAAGGACATAGTCGTAATCGCCCCGCACCGATTTCAAGGCCTTGCGCAGGCGGCGATCTCTGCCGGGCACGTCGACGAGCTCGACCTGCGCTCCCGCCAGCTCGCCGTTGGCGGGCACCACGTCGAAACCCGCCGTGGTGTGCACCGTTGCGGCTTCGATGCTCGCCTGCTTCAGCAGCACCTCGTACACGCTGTGCTTAACGGCATCCTTGTCGACACCGCTGCCGACGGTGGCGTTGGCCTGAGGATCCAGATCGACGAGCAGCACGCGCCGGCGCGTCTTCGCCAGCGACGCCGCCAGGTTGATGCCGGTCGTCGTCTTGCCGACTCCGCCTTTCTGGTTGGCCACTGCAACGACCTTACCCATCTTCGCTGTTCACCCGGCCCCCGAAGCGTCGCTATCGATGTTGTTGACGGACAAACGGCAAAGCGCCTCGTCACCAGCGCCGCGTACGCCTGTGTCACACCTGCGGCGGCAGCGCCTCGTCCGCCTTGAGGACGAGCACGTGCCGCTGCGCCTTGAGCCCCGGCACCCGCAGCCGCGCGACGCCGCGCATTGAAAAGCCCTCTGGCGTCGCGGCCATCGCCCCGCGCGCCGGTGCCCTGCCCTGCATCAGCAGCACGGATCCGCCCGGACGCACCAGGTGACCCGCCGCAGCAAGCAACGCATCAACGCCACCGAATGCCCGGCAAACTAGCGTATCAAATTTGTCACCCGGCCGATAATGCTCGGCGCGCTCCTGCACGATCTCCACATTGGTTACCCCCAGCATTGCCACCGCCTGGCGCAGAAAACGCGTCCTCTTGCCGTTGCTGTCGAGCAGCGTGACCCGCCAGCCCGGCTGTGCCAGCGCCAGCGGCATGCCCGGGAAGCCCGCCCCCGCGCCGACGTCGACAACCCGCGGCCCGTCGACGAAAGGCATGACGGAGAGGCTGTCGAGCAGGTGACGCGTCACCATCTGCGCGGGATCCCTAACGGCGGTGAGGTTGTAGACCTTGTTCCATTTCACCAACAGCGCAACGTAGTCGAGCATGCTCGCGGCGGCAGTCTCGGTCAACGCCACGCCAAGCTGCTCGGCGCCCAAACGCAGCATCGCCTCCAGCGAGCGCGAGGCCGGGCCTCGCCCAGGCCGGCGAGCGTTGCTCTCAGTCAAACCAGTCGACAAGGCTCGTCAGGCCGTCTTGGCGCAGCGGAAACGGCTTCGTGACCCTGACGAGGACCACGGAGACGTTGTCTTCGCCGCCGCGGTCATTGGCGCGGTCCACCAGACGGCCCGCCTTCGTCGCCAAAGGCTCCTCGCCGCCGGTGAGCAGCTCGCTGATTACCGCGTCCGGCAGCATGTTGTGAAGCCCGTCCGAGCAAAGCAGATACACGTCACCGACCTCCACGGCCCACTGCGTCAGGTCGACATCGGTGCTCGCCGCTATTCCCAGCGCCCGCGTGAGGAGGTTGCGGTTGACGCAGGCCTGCGCCTCCTGCGGCGTGTGCCTGCCCCGGTCGACGAGCTCCTGTACCAACGTGTGGTCGCGCGTCAGGCGCTCGAGACGCCCGCCGCGCACGCGGTAGGCGCGAGAATCGCCCACGTGGGCGATGCTCACCCGGTCGTTGTGGAAGAGCAGGGCGACCACCGTCGTCCCCATACCCTGATGCTGTGGCTCGAGCGTAGACGCGCGGTGGACGATCTCGTTCGCGCGGGCCACCGCGTCGCGCAGCATGAGCGACTCGTGAGCATAGCCGGACTCCGGGTCGACCTGCCCGCGCACGAGATCGCGCAGTTCACCGTGAAGCTGTTCGTGAATCGACTTCACAGCCATGGCACTGGCCACCTCACCGGCGCGATAGCCGCCCATGCCGTCGGCCACTATGGCCAAACCGAGGCCGACGTCTACCGCGGTGCTGTCCTCGTTGTGCGAGCGCACACGGCCCACGTCGGAGAACTGGGTCATCTCGAGGGCACCTTCGAGATTCATGACATCTGCGCAAGCCTTGTTGGGTGCAGACCCTTTCGGCAAGAGTCGGCGCGCCATGGCGGCACGCTTTCGCACGCTGCGCCTGCTTGCCCGCACACCCCGATGGAGCCGCTAAGCCGCCGCGCCGAGCGAGCGCTTCTTAACGTGCACCAGCAGCAACGACACGGCCGTCGGTGTGATCCCGGGGATGCGCGAAGCCTGGCCGACGGTGGCGGGGCGGTGGCGCTCGAGGACCTGCCGCGCCTCCGTCGACAGCCCCCGGACGCCTTCGTAATCGATGTCCGCGGGCAGCGCCGTCTCCTCGTGGTGTCGCAGCCGCTCGATCTGCGCACGTTGCCGGTCGATGTAACCGGCGTAGCGGGCCTGAACCTCGAGCTGCTCGATGACCGCCGGCGCATCCACCCCCGGGCCCGCGCCGGGCAACGTCATCAGCGATGCGTAGCTCACCTCCGGGCGGCGCAGCAGCTCAGCGAGGCTGGTCTCGCGCGCGAGCCCCCGGCCGAGTACGCGCACGAGCTCCGGCTCGCTCACCCGATCGGGGTGGATCCATGTCTCGCGCAGCCTGTCGCTCTCGCACTGAAGCAGCTCGCGCTTGCTCTCGAACGCCTGCCAGCGCGAGTCACCGACCAAGCCCAGACGGCGACCTGGGTCCGTCAGACGCAAATCGGCGTTGTCCTCGCGCAGCTGCAGACGGTACTCGGCGCGGGAGGTGAACATGCGGTACGGCTCGGTGGTGCCGCGCGTCACCAGATCGTCGATGAGCACCCCGATGTACGCCTCGTCGCGTCGCGGCCACCAGGGCTCCGCGTCCCGCACCCGCCGCGCCGCATTGAGCCCCGCGACCAGGCCCTGGGCCGCCGCCTCCTCGTAACCGGTGGTGCCGTTGATCTGGCCGGCGAGGAACAGAGCCTCGATATGCTTGGTTTCCAGCGAAGGGTGCAGATCTCTTGGATCGAAGAAGTCGTACTCGATGGCGTAGCCCGGTCGGGTGATGACAGCGCGCTCGAATCCCCTTATGGACCGCACCAGCTCCCATTGCACGTCGAACGGCAGGCTGGTGGATATGCCATTTGGATAGATCTCCGTGGTGGCGAGCCCCTCGGGTTCGACGAAGATCTGATGGGCGCCGCGATCGGCGAACCGCACCACCTTGTCCTCTACGGAAGGACAATAACGCGGTCCCGCGCCCTGTATCGCCCCGCCGTAGATGGGGGAACGATGCAGGGCGCCGCGAATGATCTCGTGCGTGCGCTCGTTGGTGTGAGTGATGTGGCACGAAACCTGAGGCGGGTGCTCGTCGGCACTGCCGAGATACGAGAACACCGGCGGCGGATCGTCGCCCGGCTGACCCTCGAGCTGCGAGAAGTCGATGCTGCGGCCGTCGAGGCGCGGCGGCGTGCCGGTCTTGAGGCGCTCCACGCGCAACGGCAGCTCGCGCAGCCGCGCAGCGAGGCGGTTCGCGGGGGCATCACCGGCGCGGCCGGCCCGCTGCTGAGACTCACCCACGTGCACCTTGCCGCCCAGGAAGGTCCCCGCCGTCAACACGACGGCGCCGGCCAGGAATCTCATCCCGAGTTGCGTGACCACGCCGGTGATGCGCCCGCCGTCGATGATGACGTCGTCGACGCCCTGCTGGAACAGAGTCAGTTTCGGTTGTGCATCCAGCAGTCGGCGGACCGACTGCTTGTACAGGGTGCGATCGGCCTGTGCCCGCGTGGCGCGTACTGCCGCTCCCTTGCTCGCATTGAGGATGCGGAAGTGGATGCCGCTGGCGTCGATGGCGCGCGCCATGGCGCCGTCTAGGGCGTCGATTTCCTTGACGATGTGGCCCTTGCCGATACCGCCGACCGCCGGATTGCAGGACATCTGGCCGATGGTGTCGATGTTGTGAGTGAGCAACAAGGTCTCGCAACCGACGCGGGCCGCCGCCAGGGCCGCCTCGGTTCCGGCATGGCCTCCGCCCACCACGATGACGTCGAATCTCTGCGGATGCATCATTTCTCGCTAACCCGCCGGGTGACACCGGCTGCGGCCGATCATAAGGCATGGTCGACGCAAAGAAAACGCCGTCCCCGAGCAGCGTCTACACTTACCTAAACGCCCGGGCGGCTCCCACCGTCGCACGCCGCGAGCCTCCCATGCTCCGCCGCCGGACAGCTCACTTCGTGGCGGGCTCGCGGCGACGGGACGACGCGCCGACGGCGGCGCGACCCGAACAGGTGCGGTTAGCGAGAACCATGACCACGATGCACGGGATAGACATCGTCCGGAAAAAGCCGGCCCGCGCGGCCGCCGACGTCTGCATCGAAGTCAGCGAAGCGGCGCACGAATCGATGCGCGCAAGCGCCGCAGGCGACACCGACGGTCGCGGCATCAGCGAGCTCCTCGAGCACGCCGTCGATCGGATCGGCGAAGTCATACTGGGCAAGGAGCAGACGGTGCGTCTCGCGCTCAGTTGCCTGCTCGCGCGCGGGCACCTGCTGATCGAGGACGTGCCGGGCGTCGGCAAGACCACGCTGGCGCACGCCCTGGCACAGGTTCTCGGCCTTCAGTTCAAGCGCATCCAGTTCACCAGCGACCTGCTGCCGGCCGATATCATCGGCGTCTCGATCTACGATGCCGAAGCGCAGCGTTTTCGCTTCCATCCCGGGCCCGTGTTCAGCGCCCTCGTTCTGGCGGACGAGATCAACCGCGCCACGCCGAAGGCTCAGAGTGCCCTGCTCGAAGCGATGGAGGAGCGCCAGGTGACGGCGGACGGCAGCACCCATCGCCTGCCCACCCCGTTTTTCGTCGTCGCCACGCAGAATCCGCGCCATCAGATCGGCACGTTCCCCCTGCCGGAGTCCCAGCTCGACCGCTTCCTGATGCGCATCGCCATCGGCTACCCCGATCGCGACGCCGAGCGCGAACTGCTCAAGGGGGTCGATCGTCGTCGACTGCTGCATTCCCTCGCCCCGGCGCTCAGCCCGCCGCTGCTGCTGCGCGCGCAGCGCGCCGTAGACCGGGTTCGATGCAGCGACGCGCTGCTCGACTACGTTCAAGCACTGCTCGCCGCCACCCGAGAGGCCCTGTGGCTGACGCGCGGGCTGTCTCCACGGGCAGGGCTCGCCCTGACGCAAGCCGCCAGGGCGTGGGCGCTGCTCTGCGGACGCAGCCTGGTGCTGCCCGAGGATTTGCAGGCGGTGGCGCCGAGCGTGATCGGACATCGCCTGCAACCGCTCGAGGAATCCCTCGAGGCTTCGCCGTCCGCACTCGTCGAGAGGCTGCTGCACTCGGTGCCGATCCCTTGACGACGACGGCTGTCCCGGGCGCACCCGTGCAGCTCGCACGGCGCGAGCTTTTCATGCTCCCGACCCGGCACGGCCTGTACTTCGCCGTCGCCCTGACGGCGATGTTGCTCACGGCCGTGAACTACAACAACACGCTCGTCTATCTATTTAGCTTCCTCGTCGGCTCGATGGTCATGGTGTCGATGTTGTACACGCACCGCAATCTCGCCGGCTTGCGGTTGTGCGGCGCGTCCGCCGCGCCCGTGTTCGCCGGGGGCGAGGCGCTCTTTCGTCTGCGGCTGCACAACCCGGCCTCGGTGCATCGCCCGGCCGTGTGGCTGCACGCCGAAGAATTCGCGCGGCGCATCGATCTCGTTCCAAGGCAGAGCGTCGAGATCGGCATCGAGGTGCCGGTGGTGCGGCGCGGCTACGTCCCCCTGCCGCCGCTGACGCTCTCCAGCTCCTTCCCGCTGGGGCTCCTCTACAGCTGGTCGAAGCGCATCGAGCTGCCGGCCCGCTGCCTCGTCTACCCACGGCCGCTGTCCCTGCGCCCGCTGCCGCGCACGCCCGACCGGCACGGCTGGCAGGAGTCCGGTCAGCGACCCGAGGGCGACGATTTCGTGGGGCTGCGCGCCTATCACACGGGGGATCCACCGCGCCACGTGCACTGGAAAAGCGCGGCCCGCGGGCAGCAGTTGCACACCAAGCGCTTCGGCGGCGCCGGCGGCGACAAGGTGTGGCTCACGTGGGAGGAGCTGGAGGGACTCGATGACGAGACGCGCCTCGGGCAACTCACGCAGTGGGTGCTCGAAGCCGATCGCGCCAACGTGGGTTACGGCCTGCGCCTGCCCGGGTTCGAGACCGCGCTGGACCGGGGTGAGAGACATCGCCGCGATTGTCTCAAGGCCCTGGCCCTGTGGCGCTCAACCTCCACGCCATGAATCGGCCCAGGCCGCCAGAGCAGGCACCGTCACGCCAGGCGGTGAACCTGATGCTGGCGAGCACCGTCGCCGCGCTGCTGCCTCACGCTTTGCAGGTTCCGCCCTGGCTGCTGCTGTCCACCCTCACGCTGGCGGCGTGGCGTTTTCTTGCGGAGAACCGCGGCTGGCGCTTGCCGGGCCGGGTCTTGCGCGTAATGATCGTCCTCGTCACGGTACTCGGCGTCTATCGCAGCCACGGAACGCTCATCGGACGCGACCCCGGCACCGCGCTGTTGGTGGTACTGACTGGATTGAAGCTGCTCGAACTCAGGCAGCTGCGCGACTACGTCCTGACGGTGATGCTGCTGCTTTTTCTCACCGTTGTCGCGTTCCTGTCCTCGCACTCCGCCTGGATCGGCGCCTACGCGCTGGCGCTGGTCTTCGCCTGCACCGTGAGCCTCATCAGGCTGAGTCAGCCGCCATCGCTGCCGCTGCGCCACGCGCTGCAAATAAGCGGCGCGTTGATGGCCAAAGCGACGCCGCTCATGGTGGTCTGCTTTCTCCTGTTTCCACGCATTCAGGGCACCCTCTGGGGCCTGCCCCACGACGCCTTCGCCGGCGTCTCGGGTCTGAGCGACGAACTGCGACCCGGCACGATCAACGAGCTCGTCAGCAGTAAGCGGGTGGCGTTTCGCGTCGAATTCGAGGGGGCGCCGCCCGCGCCGCGCGATCTGTACTGGCGCGCTGTGGTTCTGAGCGAAACGGACGGGCGCACCTGGTCGCGGCGCCGCGACGAGGGCGCCGCCCCCGAGATTCCCAGACAGGCCGCGAGGCCGGTGCGCTACACGGTGACCCTGGAGCCGCAAGGCCAGGCCTGGCTGCCGGCGCTCGACGTGCCGGTGAGCGTGCCGCCCGCGGCCACAGTGAGTCCCGGCCTGGTGCTCGAGTCTGCGCAGGCGCGCCACCGCCGCCTGCGCTACCGGCTCGAATCAAGCCTGGACCGTACGGGCGGCGCGACGACGCCGCCAGACCCGCAACGCCACCTGAAGCTCGGCACGACGCCGAGCGCGCGCGTTCTGGCGCTCGGCCGCCGCTGGCGAGCCGCTGCGCGTGACCCGGGCGCCGTCGTCGCCACGGCGCTCGAGTATTTTGGCACCCAGGGGTTTCTCTACACGCTCACGCCGCCGCTGCTGGGCGCCGACCCCGTCGACGAGTTCCTGTTCGAGTCGCGCGCCGGATTCTGCGAGCACTTCGCCGCCGCGTTCGCGACGCTGATGCGGGCAGCGGGCGTCCCCAGCCGCATTGTGGCGGGCTACCAGGGCGGCGAGATGAACGCGGCCGGAGACTATCTCATCGTGCGGCAATCGGATGCCCATGCCTGGGTCGAGGTGTGGCTGCCCGGCGCCGGGTGGCAGCGTGTCGACCCCACGGCGGCGGTCGCGCCGCAGCGCGTCGAGTCGGGCATGCCTGGCCCATGGCGTACGCAGCGCCGTGAGATGATGGACGCCGGCGGCACCCGCGCTCCGGCACTCGGCGTGCTTGCCTCGGATTGGATGGGGAGACAGTGGCATCGCGTGACGCTGTACGGGGACGCGCTCAACAACGCCTGGAATCGGTTCGTTCTCGACTACGGCCCGGAGCATCAGCGCCGGCTGATGCGTGTGTTGGGATTTCCAACGCCTACCTGGACCAGCCTGGTCGCGACCCTCGCAGCCGCCGTTTCACTGGTGCTCCTCGCCTTGGCCGTGCTGCATTACGCGCCCCGGCGGCGGCGTGCGCCCGCTGAGGTTCGATGCTACGAACGCTTCTGCGCGCGCCTCGCGCGCGTCGGCCTGCGGCGCGCGGCTCACGAGGGGCCGCAGGCGTTTGCGGCACGCGCCGCGGGCCTGCGTCCCGACCTTGCCGGCGAAATTCGCGCCATTACCGACGCCTATATCGGTGCACGCTACGCCGAACATGCCTCGCGCCGTGACGATCTCAGACGCCTCGTCGGCGAATTCAAGCCAACCCGACTGCCCAGCGTCACGCCGGCGAGCAGCTACTGATAGTAGTAGTCGTAACGGTTCAGGACCTCGTTGGTGAAGTCCCAGGCCTCGTTGTAGGACAGCCCGCTGTCCTCGGGGAGAATGATGCGCGTGTAAAGACCCTCGGGCCGCGACGCCTTGAGTTCGTCGAGACGAGCGTACAGCGATTGCGTCGTAACGACGCGGAACTGAGGCTCATCGGGCTCACGCATCTCGATCTCGTAGCCCTCGCCCCGCTTGCGGTAGCGAACCTCGACCACATAGTGACCGCCCGGGCCCCGCGCCGGGCGAACCAGCAGGTCGTATTTCTGCTGCAGTGTCGAATAGTCCTCCCGCAAAGAGCCCAGTTGCAGGTCCCGTTGCCGATAGGCGTTCTCGAGCGCCGTGAGCTCGGCCAGCACCTCGCGGACCCTCTCGCGCAGCTGCTCCCTGTCCCGCTCCAGAGCCGACTGCTGCCCCTGCGCGTCATCGAGCCGACCGCTCAGCAGCTCCCGCTCGCGCTCGAGCGTGTCGCGCTGCTGCGTCAGTGAGGACTTCTCCTCGAGCACCAGCCCGTAGATCAGCTGCAGCTCTTCGAGACTGACCTGCAGCTGCTCGGAGCGTTCCTCCAGCGTGCGCTTGTCTCGCTCCAACGAGCCCTTCTCCACCAACAGCATGTCGCGCTCGGCCAGGAGCGACGCGTAGATCTCCTCGATTCTCGCCAAGCGCGACGACAGCGCATCGGTCTCGCTCAGCAATTTATCCTTATCCTGCCTGAGCGCCTCGCGTTCGGCCTCGGCGCCGTCGAGCCGCTCGCTCAGCAGGCGCTGCGCTGTGGCTCCCGCCTCCTTCTCCTTCTCCATAGCGCCGACGCGATCACCCAGCGCGTCGCGCTGCGCAGCGAGCCGGGCGTTGTCCTCGCGCAGCTGATCGCGCAGCGCCTGCAGAGCGGCGATATCGGCGCGCAGCGCCGCGAGCGCGCTGTCGCGCTCGGCGACCCGAGCGTTGGCCTGATCACGCTGCTGCTCCGCGCCGGCCACGCTCGAGCGCAGCTGCGAGACCAGATTCTCCAGACGCTCGATGCGCACGGCGAGGGTGTCTTTGGTGAGCGCGGCCGCACGCTCAGCCTCCATGGTGGCTCGCAGCTGCTGCACCAGATCGACGTTACGGATGAGAATGACCACCAGTGCCATCAGGAAGATCATCACGACGACCGTCATGATGTCGGTGAACGACGGCCACACGCTGTCGTCGCTGTAGCTGCCCTCGCCGCGGCCCTGGACGCGCAGGTCGACGAAACCGTGCGTGTGCAGGGCGTTCACTCTTCCGCGTCCGGCAGCCGGAAACCGACGCGCAGCACCTTGCGAATGTCGTCCATCGACTCGCTCGTGTGGCGCAGCTCGTGCACGTATTGCTCGAGAACATCTTCGAGCTTAGCGGACAACTCGGAGAACCGCGTCTGCGTCTCCTCGAAGCGCTGCGTCAAGGCCGTGGCCGCGCGAATCAGATCGGAGAAGTCCTTCAGCACGGTCTCGGATTCGACCTGGTACCTGGGCAACAGTACCGTGGCCGTGACGTGCTCGATGCGACTGATTATGTAGGACTGCGTGTCGGTCAGCTTGAGGTAGAAATAGCCGAAGAACAAATAGGCGAGAATCGCCGTCATCGTCGTCGACAGTGCCGTAGACATGCCGTGAATCACGGTGCCCAGGCTGCCTATCTCGCTCGCCGAGCTGATCATGTCCGAGGCGCCCAGAAGCGCTATGGACAGAGACACGATGGTGCCGAAAACACCGCTCAGTATGAGGATGTTGTTGACGAACTTGGGAAAACTGTTGCGGCTGCTCTCGGCCGCCAGCAGCGTGGCGGCCAGCGCACCGTGATTGATGGGCGCGCGCCGAGCGTGGAGTTCCAGCAGGATGCGGTAGCGCTGACCGATGATCGACCCTGTCGGCACCCCCTCCCACGGCTCCACGGCGCGGTGGATGTTGCTGACGAAGCGTTCGGTCGCCGCTTCCTCGCGTGCGTAGCGGAAGAAGAGCTGAACCAGCCGCATCAACCCGCTGAGAAAGAGGACGACGATGCCGCCATTGATGGCCCAGCCGACGTAAGTCAGCTGGTTGCGCAGGTAGACGTCGGCGAGGAACTCGCGTTGCCAGCTCACCACCACCAGCGCCACCAGCACCGCCAGCGCCATGCGCACGAGGATGCTGCGGGTGTAGTTGCGTCCCGAATCCGACGGATTCATGCGATCACCGGTCGTTGTCTAGGAGTGCCGTGCAAGCACGAAGCGCTTATAACCCGCCGCCCCGGGGCCACGCAACCGAGCCCCTGCGGCGTCGGCGAACCTGATCGCGCGCGTGCACCAGAGCCGGCAGGGGCGCCGCCCGCAGCCACCTTCACCTCGATGCCGGCTGGAAACGCGATGTCGCTTGCACTCCTTGGCGACACGCAGCCCAACCCCTCGCCGCCGCGGTATGCGTGGCTGCGTCACGGGCCGAACATCGGCGCGCACCGCAACCGTACGAGCACGCCGAATCCCGCGAGTATCCACAGCGACGGCCACAGGGGGAGCTGGTAGCGCCAATCGTCGACGAGCGTCATGCTGTGGAACAGCGCAAAGTAGCCACTGAACGCCAGCAGCAGAACGGCCAGCGCGGCGGAACCCGTGCCCCCGCGCCGAAGTCCCTTCCAGCCCGCGATCGACGCCCACAGCATGAAGACTACGTACGCCGCATTGACCAGCGTGTGCGCCGTCGAGTAGCCGGGCCGGAACGGAGTCACGTAGTAGACCAGCCGGTGTAGGCTGATGCTGACATAGTCCCAGTAGCTGACGGGCGCCGGCAGGTACGTCTCGACCAGGCGGTTGACGACCACACCACGATGGTAGCCGTACACGATCCAGCCGGGCAGCGCGCTCGTCAGCTCATGCATCCAGGAAGCACCGCGGCCGTGCAAGTAAACCAAGTAAGGCCACAGCAGCAATGCCGCCAGCGCGGGCAGCAGCAGCACCGCCGCATTGGCGAGCCCGCTCGCGACGCCGGCGGGCGTACGCCGCATCGCCCAGACGTAGGCGGCAGCGATCGCGATGAAGGCCACGATCACCAGGCCGGTTGGCCGGGTGATCACGCTGACCAAGGCCAGCGCCCACGCGGCCCACCAGTGCGCTCTTGATCTCGAGACGATCGCGCGGCTCAAGCACACCCAGAAAAAACCTATGAGCGACAAAGCCAGGACGTCGGAACTCAGCGCCGAGTAGACGTGCTTGGTGACGTCGGCGGGCAGCCCGAGAGGCACGTACAGCCCCAAGGGCAGAAAAATCAAGGGCACTTTCGGCGCGGCGTAGCGTACCCACAACCGGAACAGAAGCAGCACGACCGCAGAGAACGCCAGGGCGTTCAGGCCCACCGACAGCAGTGCGAAACGCTCACCGAAGACAAGCGTACCTCCCCCCAACAGCAGATTCGGAATCAGATAGAGGCTTGTCTTCAAGCCGAGATCCAGATCGCTGAAGGGGGTCGTTGTCAGGCTTTGCAGCAACCTTTTGCCGGTGCCGACATAACGAGCGGCATCGCCGCCCATCTCAAAACCAAAGTGGAGATACCCGGCGGCCAATACCCCGAGGCAGGCCAGGAATGCCATAAACGCCATGGCTCGATGAGTCACTGCTCGCTCTCCCGCCGTTGACGAGCGCTGTCAAAAAGGGCCGCCGTCCGCATGCGCGACCCTACTTGCCGATGCAGAACGAAGCGAATATTTTTCCCAAGAGCTCATCGCTGGCAAGCGGACCCGTGATCTCCCCGAGAGCCTGCTGGGCCAGACGCAGCTCCTCGGCAACGAGCTCGCCCGCTCGCTCGCGGTACAGCCGTTGCCGGGCGCCCTCGACCCGCGCCCGCGCGACCTGCAAGGCTTCCAGGTGCCGACGCCGAGCAATGAATGAGGTCTCCCCGGCCTGCTGATAACCCACTGTTGCCTTGAGGTGATCGCGCAGCGCCGCCAGTCCCGCTCCCGTCTTGGCCGAAAGGGCGATCGTCGCGGGCGACGCCGCCTGCACGAGCCCTGGCGCGGTGCCGCTCAGGTCGACCTTGTTGCGCACCAGCACGAGCTCGGCTTCGGCGGGGAGCTCGCCGCGAAGCCGCGCGATATCCGCTGTGGTGGCCTCGGTGTCGTCAACCACCAGCAGCACCAGGTCCGCGGTGCCGACGGCGGCCAGCGCGCGGCGGACCCCTTCACTCTCGATCTCGTCACCGGCGTCGCGCAGGCCCGCCGTGTCCGTAAAATGCAGCGCCAGGCCGTCGAGCTGCACGGGTTGCTCCAGCAGATCGCGGGTGGTGCCCGGCACCGGGCTCACGATGGCACGGTCACGCTGCGCCAGCGCATTGAGAAGGCTCGACTTGCCGGCATTGGGTGGCCCGGCAAGAACCACGTTGAGACCGTCGCGCAGCAGGCAGCCCTGGCGCGTCGAGGCCAGCAGCGTGTCGAGGGACTCGAGTAGAGCGGCAAGGCGTGTCTCGACGTCGCTCTCGGCCAGAAAGTCGATCTCCTCGTCCGGGAAGTCGATCGCCGCCTCGACGAACACGCGCAGGTCCGTGAGGCGTGTCACCACGGCCTGTATCCGCCGCGAGAAATCTCCCTGCAAAGAGCGAACGGCCGAGCGTGCCGCGGTCGCGCTGCTGGCCTCGATCAAATCCGCCACGGCCTCAGCCTGCGCCAGATCGAGCTTGCCGTTGAGGAAGGCTCTCTCGGAGAACTCTCCGGGTCGGGCTAGGCGCACGCCGAGGCTGACGATGCGCTGGACAATCAGGTCCGTCACGACCGGTCCGCCGTGGCCCTGCAGCTCGAGCACATCTTCTCCGGTGTAGGAAGCCGGCGCCGGGAAGAAAAGAGCAATGCCCTCATCGAGGCTGCCGCCGTCCCCGTCCCCGAACCGCTTCAGGGTCGCCGCCCGCGGCTGCGGCAAGCCGCCGAGCACGGCCTCGGCGACCTGCGGCACCCCCGGACCGGAGACACGCACGATACCGATACCGCCGCGACCCGGCGGCGTCGCCAACGCAACGATGGTGTCGCTATGGGCCATGGCGTTGCCCCTCGCGAATCTCCCGCTCGGCTATGAGCGGGCGGTGCACACGGCTCGGAGCGCGAGCACTGCCCCCCGGGGCGCAGCGGGTGCCTCCCATGGGACTCACACCGTCGCCAACGCACCCATGCCGATGCTTGACGCGACTGGCATCCGTCGCTCAGCTCGTGGCCGACTGCAGGCTTCGGGTGATGTACCACTGCTGCGCGATGGACAGCAGGTTGTTCACCACCCAGTAGAGGACCAAGCCCGCCGGGAACCAGAGGAAGAATACGGTGAACACCACCGGCAGAACCATCATGATGTTCTTCTGAATCGGGTCCAGCGGCGCCGGGTTCAGCAGCTGCTGCACCAACATGGACGCCCCCATGATGATCGGCAGGACATAGTAAGGATCGGGCACCGACAGGTCGTTCAGCCAGAACATAAAGCTCGCCTGCCGCAGCTCGACGCTCTCGAGCAGGACCCAGTACAGGGCGATGAACACGGGTATCTGGATGATGATCGGCAGACAGCCTCCCAGGGGGTTTATCTTGTCCTTCTTGTACAACTCCATCATCGCCTGATTGAGTTTCTGGCGGTCGTCGCCGTAGCGCTCCTTGAGCGTCTTCAGTCGCGGCTGCAGCTTCTTCATCTTGGCCATCGACTTATAGCTCGCGGCCGAGAGGGGGTAGAACACGAGCTTGATCAACACCGTCAGCAGAATGATGGCCCAGCCCCAGTTGCCGACCATCTTGTGGATCTTGTTCAGGACCCAAAACAGCGGCGAGGCGATGGGCGTGAGCCACCCGTAGTCCACGGTCAGGATCAGGCCCTCGGCCGGCTCCTTGAGCCGGTCCTGCTCCTTCGGCCCCACGTAGAGCTGGGTGGCGATCGCCGTGGTGCCTCCCGGCGGGGCCTTCACAGGCTGCAGCGTCTTGTAGCCGATGTTGTAACGGGGTTGTTGTCCACCGTCGATAACGCGGCTGTAGAACTGGTAGGGACCCGCCCCCGCGCTCGGCAACCAGGCGCCGACAAAGTAGTGCTGCAGCATGGCGACCCAGCCCGAGGCGGTATTGCGCTCGAGGTCCTCGTCACGCATGTCGCCGAAGTCGATCTTCTCGTAGCGCTCTTCCGGTGTGTAGATGGCACCGCCTTTGTAGCTCGGCAGCGCCTGCACGAAACTCAGGCCCCCTCGATCCTCGCTGACCTCCGTGCG
>JABAHS010052795.1_pt1 | contig 45372 bp, 38 predicted proteins | sample 7062111 | NCBI WGS metagenome assembly JABAHS01 (sample SAMN14534600, study PRJNA622989) | marine sediment metagenome | biome: marine biome [ENVO:00000428]; feature: marine pelagic biome [ENVO:01000023]; material: deep marine sediment [ENVO:00002113]; isolation source: pool of 4 deep marine... | reverse complement strand
AGACCGATGAGTGTATCTCTACGCGGGCCGGCGCAAACGCACCCCTCTGGCAGGTTCCTAGCCGCCCGTTTGCGACATGAAGCGCACGACCTGCTGGGGCCTGCCCCGGAATTCGTGGCGTGCGGGTTTCAGGGCGATCGCGCTGCGAATGTGTTGCTGGAGCTCGTCGTGGGAGGCGCCGCCGCGAAGTATTGGCCGCAGCTCGTACCGATGTTCTCGGCCAAGGCACATGTAGAGCGTGCCATCCACGGTAAGGCGCACCCGGTTGCAGGTTTCACAAAAGTGCTGGGAGATGGGGGTGATGAATCCGATGCGCAGCTCGGTGCCGCCAACCCGAACGTAGCGCGCCGGACCGCCGCCGGGCATCACGCCGGGGAGGAGCTCGTATCGCTGCGCGAGCCGGCGCTCGATCACCTGCAGGTCCACGTAACGCTCGCTGGCAGCCCGGCCGGTGTCGCCCATGGGCATGGTCTCGATGAGGCGGAGGGTGAAGCCGTGGTCGATGCAGAACTCGACCAGGGCCTCGACCTCGTCATCGTTCACCCCGCGCATGACCACCATGTTGATCTTGACCGGCGCAAAGCCCGCGGCCTTGGCGGCCATCAGCCCGTCGAGCACTTTTTCAAGCTTGCCGCCGCTGATGGCGCGAAAGCGCTCGGCGCGCAGGCTGTCCAAGCTCACGTTGATGCGGCACACCCCGGCGTCGCGCAACGCCCGGGCGTGGCGGGCCAGGCGAACCGCGTTGGTGCTCAGGGAAAGATCTTCCACGCCGCGCAGGGCATGCAGCCGGCTCACGAGCGCGGGGAGCTCGTTGCGCAAGAGCGGCTCACCGCCGGTCAGGCGCACCCGCCGGGTGCCGAGCTCGGAGAAAGCGCGGATGACGCGCTCGATCTCCCCGAAGCTCAGCCAGTGCTCGGGCACCTCGAAGCCCTTGAAGCCCTTGGGCATGCAATAGAAGCAGCGCAAGTCACAGTGGTCGGTGACCGAAAGCCGCACGTACTCGATGCTGCGGCCGAAGGGATCTACGAGGGCATCGGTCATGATTTCGCTCCTGGTTCCCTGGGACGAGCGGGTGAAGGTCCGAGTATACGTGATCTTTCGATTCGGATGGCCAGCGCCCGGCCCCGCCAAGGCCAATATGCCAGGGCCCGGTCCCGGGCGTCGTGCGATGAAACAAATTGACCGCACGAAATGTGAAAAAACCGGATGTGCTCAAGCTTAGACAATGTCTTTCTAGAGCGATAGGCCCGAAAAAATTCCAGTGACTGCGGAAGGAGACATGGGATGAAGAGCCAAGACGTACTGCTCGGCATTTTGGCCGGGTTTGCTATCGCGGCAGTCGGCTGTTCCCTCAACGCCGGTCAGGCGCAGGCGAGACCTACAGAGTCCCCGCCGGCGGCAGCGGGCAAAGTCGGTCCGATGGCCAAGGCGAGCCCCGGGGCTCAGCCCCGGCTTACCCCCGACGTCGACTCGAAGCTGGTCGCCGCCGGCGAAAAGCTCTACGAAAAGAACTGCGTCTTCTGTCACCAAGAGGACGCCGTGGGCAAGCCGGGAGTGGCGCCCTCCCTAACCAACAAGGAATTCCTGAGCATCGCTTCGGACGGGTTCCTCAAGGCGACGATCCGCGACGGGCGCGACGGTACTGGGATGCCGCCGTTCGCCCATCTCGGCATGGACCGCATCGAGGCCCTCGTGGCCTACCTGCGCTCCCATGCCAAGCTGCCCAACCGCGCGGCCGAGGTCGACGCCCAACCCAAGGCCCAAGGGGATCCGCGCCTGGGCGAGCAGTGGTTCGAGCAAATCTGTGCCACCTGCCACGGGCCCAGGGGCAACGGATACGCCGCCGGTGGCACCGGCACGGCCATCGGGCGGGCCGGGTTTTTGGACAAGGCCTCCGATGGTTTCATCCGCACCACCATCAACGCGGGCCGCTCCAATACGCGAATGCGGGGTTTCGACGGGGCCGACGGCCTGGCCGATCTGAGCGATCGAGAGGTCGACGACATCATCGCCTATCTGCGCAGTATCAAGCATTGAACGGAGTGGAGCCATGAAACGCACAAAGATAACGCGACGCGACTTTCTCAAGGGGAGCGCATTCATCACGGGGTCGGCGGCCGGGACCAGCCTGTTCGTGGCCGACAATCCCGAGCTTGAGGCCGCGCCGAGCGGGCTCGAGGCCGCGCCCAACCGCACCACGGCCCTGGCCCAGTGCCCGTACTGCGGGGTGGGCTGCGGCACGGTGATTCAAGCGGAGAACGGCAAGATCGTCTCCATGCGTCCGGACAAGGATCACCCCACCAACTACGGCCTTCAATGCATCAAGGGTCTGACCGCCGCAGAGCCCATCTACGTCGATCGCATGGAGGGCGATGCCTACGTGCGCAGGGACGTGTGGGCGGAGTGGAACAAGCCTGATCACGGTGACCTGGAATATGTGTCGAAGACCAAGGGTTCGTTCGACGAGGAACACTTCGTGCGCGTGCCCTACGAGCAGGCCTCGGAGATGGTGGCGCACAAGATCGCCCACCTGGTCAAGCGATACGGCGGCAACTGCGTCGGGCTGTATGGCTCGGGCCAGCTGACCATGGAGGGCCAGTACCTGGAAAACCTGTTCATGAAGGGGGTGCTGGGCTCCAACACCATCGAGGCCAATGCCCGCATGTGCATGACCTCGGCGGTGACGGGCTATTTCGCCACGCTGGGCTCGGATACCCCGCCGCTGGCCTACGAGGACATCGAGCTTTGCGACATGATCATGCACTTCGGGCACAATGCCCGTGAGTCGCACCCGATCATCTTCTGGCGCGCCGCCGATCACAAGAACAAGAATGAGATCCCGACCGTGGTGGTTGATCCGCGCTATACCGGAACCGTCAAGGGGTACGCCGACATCAACCCCGAAAACACGGTGCATGTGCCCACCCTCAACGGCGACATCAGCTTTCTCAACGCCCTCGCGCACGTGCTGCTCAAGGAGCACCCTGACGTCATCGACTGGGAGTTCATGAAGGCGCATACCACCGGCTGGAAGGAGTACACCGACGGGGTGCTGGCCCACTACAGCCCGGAGCAGGTGCAGGATCGCATGGGCAGCGACCAGGTCACCCCCGAGCTCATCGGCAAGGTGGCGGGAATGTTCGCCGACGCGACCCGCAAGCGCCTGGCGCGCATGGGCGGCACCCACCGCGGAGAGAAGGTCGGGGTGCCGGGCGGTGAGGGCTATGGCGGCGTCATAGTCATGTGGGGCATCGGCTACAACCAGCACATCCACGGCCAGCACAACGTGATCTCCATCATCAATCTGCTGACCATGACCGGCAACTTGGCCAAGCCCGGCTGCGGGCCGTTCTCCATGACCGGCCAGCCCAACGCCATGGGCGAGCGCTTCACCGGGGGGCTCACGGGGCGGCTGCCGTTCAACATGCCGCTGGCCGACGATGCGCACCGCGCCTGGATGGCAAAACATTGGCGCGTCCCGCAGCGAAACCTGGACAACGCCCTCAACTCCTCCAACCCTGGCATGGCCGTGGGCATGATGGAGCGCGCGCTCAAGGGCGATGTCAGGACCATGTTCTTCGTCTACGCCACGCACATCGATCTGCCCGATCAGGACACGCTGGTGCGCCCGGCCATCAGCAAGACTTTCAATGTGGCGCAGGAGATCTATCGACACGCCCCCAACAACCTCTACGCCGACGTGATCTTCCCGGCCGCCACCTGGGGCGAGGTGCAGGGCGTCTACATCAGCTCCGAGCGGCGCATCAACATCGTGGACAAGGGCGGCGAGGCGCCCCCGGGGTGTCGGGCCGACCTGGACATGGTCATCGACAAGGGCAAGGAGATCGGCCGGCTGCTGGGGCTCAACGTGGAGGCGATCTTTCCCTGGCGCAGGTTGGAGGACGGCAGCTATGACGCCGAGGCGATCTTTCGCGACATTATGCGGGCCTCGGCCGGAACGGATACCGATCTCAGCGGCATCCTGGAGGTCGAGAGGCTGGACGGCAAGAGCCCCTACCAGCAGCTTCGTGAGCTGCGCGGCATCCAGTGGCCGGCGCCCACCTACGCCATCGCCAAGGAAGGCGGGGCGACGCGCCGCTACATGCTCCAGGAGGGCCAGTGGAAGAACCGCCCCTACGGTTATTTCCGGACCAAGGACGGCAAGGTGCACATGAAGTTCTGCCAGCAGGACTATTCCGACCGCAGGGAGGTGACCGCCAGGCTCATGGAGTTCGGGTCCAAGGAGGGCCTCTACACCATCGACCATGTCGACCTGATGACCGAGGCGCGCGACAAGGGCCTCACCCCGGACTTGCCCGACGAGGAGTACCGCGAGCGTGCCTGGGACAAGGTACCCTCGGGCAAGTACCCCTACTGGTTGGGGCTGGGGGTGGTCTACGAGCATTTCCATACCGCCAAGTCCAACCGCAGCCCGACCACGAGGCGGCTGGTGCCGGAGATGTACGTGGAGATGCACCCGGAGGACGCCGAGGCGCTGGGGATCGAGGACGGCGAGCTGGTGCGGCTGGTTACGCGGCGCGGGTCCTTTGAGGCGCGCGCCCAGGTGGGGACCAACAGCCTGGTCAAGCCTTCCCGCAACTCGGTGCCCCGGGGTTATCTGTTCAGCCCGTGGAACCTGTCGGTGGCCGACAGCGCCGATCCGCGCAAGAACCGCTGGCTGGTGAATTCGACCTCCAGCCGGGTGTGGGATCCGGTCTCGGGGCAGGTGGACTTCAAGAAACTCGCCTGCCGGGTGGAGAAGGTGTGAGCGCCGGTCCCCAGTGCCAGGAGTAGGCGCGGTAGGGCGCGCTCACCGGGCGACGACGCACGATAGGGGGTCGCAGGGGGGCTCGGCTGCCCCGCCGATGGCAGTGCACAGACGGGTATTTCTCAAATCGATGGCGGTCGCCGGGGCCGGTGCTGCGGCGCCCGGATTGGCTCGCTCGGCCCAATATAGGACCTCGATCCGCTACCTGCGCCCGCCGGGGGCGCTGGCGGAGGAGGACTTTCTGGCGCGCTGCGTTCGCTGCGGGCAGTGCGGCGAGGTCTGCCCCAACCGGTGTATCCAGTACTTCGGTCTGGAAAACGGGCTGGCGGCGCTGGATACACCGTACATCATCCCGCGGGAGCAGGCCTGCATCCTGTGCATGCAATGCGGCGCGGCCTGTCCGACCGGGGCGATACAGGAGGTGGCCCGGGAGGCCGAGGCCATCCTCGAGCGGGTGCAGATGGGCAAGGCGCGGGTCAACACGGACCTGTGTTTTTCCTACCAGGGCCAGACCTGCGGGGTGTGCTACCGCGCCTGCCCGCTGCAGGACGTGGCCATCCGGGTCGGTCACCTGGAGCAGCCGCACATCTCCGAGGCCTGCGTCGGCTGCGGGCTGTGCGAGCGTTCCTGCATCCAGATGCCCCAGGCCATCCGGGTGATTCCGACTTCGTAGACTGCGGTGTGCTTGTGGACTCCTTGGCTAAGACCAGTCATTGCGGAATGGATCGGGAACCAGGGGCTTTGCGCCGCTTGCGTCTGCTGCGGGCAAGCTCGAAACGCACGTCCCTGTGCGATTCGGCTTGCACGCCGCTATGCAAAGCCCCGGTTCTCGACGTCACCGCCGGCGCCATCCTCCACCGAGCGCCCGATATGGGCAAACACCGTGATTGGCGGTGCCTGCCTCGCCTCAACCCTGCGCCTTATGCAACCAACGGTGTGATTCGCTGCCGTCGGCTGCTGCGCTACAACCCAGGACCTTAGGATGGTGCGTCCCTTGTCCAACAAGCCCAGACGGCTGAGCCGGCACCTCAATAAGCTGCGCTGGGCGACGTTGTCATTGGTCATGGGCCTGCTGGTGCTGCTGCCGTTTCTGCACCTGTACCAGACCTACGTGGCGGCGCATGCCTACGACTTGCTAGGCCCTGGCGAGAAGGCGACCTACCGGGCTATGGAGTGGCTGACGAGTCCGTTCACCGACGACCCGCAAAACGATCTCAACCTGATCAAGGGCACTACCTGGTCGGGAACCATACTCGGTGTCAAGCTGAGCGATCCCTTGGCGGTGGTGGGCCAGACGGCAGCGGGTGTCGCCGTGTACTGGCCGTTCATGCTCACCGCGCTGATTCCGCTGGCGTTCACGGTGTTGTTCGGGCGCTTCTTTTGCGGCTGGATCTGTCCGGCCACCTTCGTCTACGAGCTCAACGACAATGTGGCGGCATCGCTGGGCAGGGCGGGTCTGCCGGTCGGCCGCCGCCGATTGGATCGGCGGCTCAAGTACTTGGTCCTGGCCGTGGGTGTGCCGATCTCGGCGTTTACTGGCATGGTGGCCTACGCCGCCGTCTATCCGCCGGCCATTGTGGGGCGCGAGCTCTACTACGGCATCGCCGCGGGCGGCTTCGGCGGCGGGGCGGTGTTCTTCCTCTTGACCCTGCTGTTCGACGTGATGGTGGCCCGCAGGGGCTTTTGCCGCTACGTGTGTCCGGGGGGCGCGCTGTATTCCCTGCTCGGGCGCTATCGGCTGCTGCGCATACGGCGCGCGGTGGCCGACTGCAATGACTGCGCCAAGTGCAATGCCGTCTGCCAGTTCGGCCTGGATCCGCTGCACGACGACTTCGGCCAAGAGTGCAACAATTGCAGCGCGTGCATCGCCGTCTGTCCCACCGACGCCCTGCACTTTGCCTGGAAGGCGCGCGACCTGCCCTTCCAGGGCCCCGGGCATTTGGGGCGCGCATACCGCGGTCGGCGGCCCCCAAAGGGATCCGCCTCGGGGCAACAGGCCGCCTGATGCATCGGCGCGGCTTTCTCAGGCAGGTCTCGTTTACCGCGGGGGTGCTCGGCTTCAGCGCGCTGCCCTTCGCCCTGGCCCGCCTGATGGCCCCGGAGGTGGCGGCGGCGCCGCACCGCCACATCCCGCTGCCCGGCGCCCTGACCGATGCCCAGGCCTTCCGCGAGGCCTGTATCGGCTGCGGTCTGTGCGGCGAGGTGTGCCCTCCGCGCTGTGTGCGGTTCCATTCCTACAACGGGGGCAGGGCCGTGAACACGCCCTACATCAACCCCGAGGAGAAGAGCTGCACCTTGTGCGGCCTGTGCATGAAGGTGTGCCCGACCGCCGCCCTGCGCGAGACGCCCATCCGGGAGGTGCGTATGGGCATCGCCCAGATCGACCGCGCCGCCTGCTACCCGTGGGTGGACAAGGGGGTATGCGGGGCCTGCGTCAGCGTCTGCCCTCTGGGTGACGACGCCATAGGCTTTCAGTTCGGCAATCTCTATCGGCCCGCGGTTCGCGAGGGTTGCGTCGGTTGCGGCCAGTGTGTGGAGGTCTGCCCGCATCCGAGCCTGCCCATCCGTATCGTGAAGCGCCCGGGGGGCACGGTGGTCCGGCATCCCATATGAACGCGGCCGCTGCATCAACGGCCGCGTTGGCGCGGGTAAGGGCTGTCGATTGCGGTGTTTGCGCCATGTCGGTCGCCCGCTGCTGGATTGCACCGGCAGCGAGAAAGAGAACCGAGGGCCTTGCGAGGCGGCGTGCAAGGCCATCGGTTCCCGCTCAATTCATGCAATGCTTGGGTGAAGGCATGGCAGTTTCACGACAGGCGAGGACAAGCGGAATGACTGGGCTCGCGCGCATGGTGTTGGTGTGGACGCTTGCCGCCGTGGCGGCGCCGGTACAGGCTCACCACGTGCTGGGACGCCCCTCCTACGGCTTGAGCGAGGATCGGAACACCCCGCCCAGCATGCAGGTGGAGACCCAGATCGGCGAATACTTTGTCACCTTCATGGTGTTCCCCGCCACTCCCGAGCCCGGTGAGCCGGGCAGGCTCAACCTGCACGCCGCACGCGCCGACGATGGCAAATCCCTGACAAGTCCGGTGACGTTCACGGTGCGCGATGGCGGCTGGCTCACCTCCGATGAGGAAGAGGTCCTGGGGGTCCAGGCCCCGGTGGACAGCGTGTACCGGCAGGGATTCGAGTTCAGCGAGCCCGGTGACTATGTCGTCAGCGCAGCGTTCGAAGCGGGCGGCGAGCCCTACCGAGTCGACTTCCCGCTGCGCATCGGCAGCCCGGTGCCGGTGGGGCCGATCGGCCTCAGCGTTACGGCCGTCGCCCTGGTCCTTGTCGCCGTGAACGTGCTCCAGCGCCGCCGCCTGCAGCGCCTCCAGACCCGCCGCCACCGGGCCGGGACCTGAGAGCCCGCCGTGGACCTGGATGCGCTGATCTGCCAATCGCCCGGGGTGATGGCCCACCCGGGGCTGCCGGCGGGGTGGGTGGCGTTCGTGCTGGCGGCCATGACCGGCCTGTCGGCCTGGAGCCTGTGGCGCCCCTGCCCCGGTGCGCCCCGTGCCCGCTGGCTGGCGCTGGCCGCGCTGCCGGTGGTGGGCCCGCACCTCCGCGCCGTCGTGACCCGCCCGGTCCCGCTGGTCACGATTCGGGTGCTGGTGGCGGTGGTGTTTCTCTATGCCATCTACGCCGGCCTGCTCGGCACCCCCATCCCAGAGCGCAATCTGGCCACCACCCTCACTTGGACCTTCTGGTGGACCGGCATCATCGTCGCAGTGTACTTCGTGAGCTCGGCCTGGTGCGCCGTCTGCCCGTGGGACGCCCTGGCCTCATGGCTGGTGCGCCGGCGCCTCTGGCGCCGGGGGGCAGATACCGCCAGCGTGAATCTGCGCGTCCCCAAATCCCTGCGCAGCACATGGCCCGCGTTGGGGATGTTCGTGGGGCTCACCTGGCTGGAGCTCGGCGTCGGCGTGACCGCCAGCCCCTATGCCACGGCCATGCTGGGCTTGGCCATGGTCGTGCTGGCGACGACCTCCCTGGCACTGTTCGAGCGCAAGGCGTTCTGTCGCTATTTCTGCTCCGTGGGCCGCACCCTGGGCTTCTATGCCCAGCTCTCGCCCCTGGCGCTGCGCCCCGTGGACCCCGAGGTCTGCGCCCGGTGTCAGACCCTGGACTGCTATCACGGGAACGAGGACGTGGAGCCGTGCCCGACCCACCTGGTCATGGGGCGCATGCGCCACAACACCTACTGCACCAGCTGCGGGGCGTGCAGCCTGAGCTGCCCGCACCACAATGTCGGTTGGCGGCTGCGGCCCACCGGCGACGAGGCCGTGCGCGAGGCGCGCCCGAAATGGGACGAGGCGTGGTTCGTGCTCGGCCTGCTGGCGCTCACCAGCTTCCACGGGGTCACCATGCTTCCGTTCTGGGAGCCGTGGATGCGCGAGCTCGCCCGGGCGATCCACGACTCGGGCCGGCTGCTGTGGAGCTTCAGCCTCAGCATGACCTTTATGCTCGCGCTCCCCGCGGCGCTGTTCGCTGTGGCGGTGGAGGCGACGCGCCGCAGCGCCCGGCATCGGCTGGAGTACCGGCGCCTGTTCGCGACGCTCGCCCTGCCCACCTTGCCGCTGGCCTTTGCCTATCACCTCGCGCACAACATCAACCACTTGGCGCGGGAGGGCAGCGGCTTCGGGCAGGTGCTGCTCAATCCCCTGGGGGTCGGCGCCCGGCCCCTCACCGAGTCCGAGATGCACCTGCGCCACCTGCAGCCGCTGGTCCACCAGGATGTGCTGTTCGCGGCCCAGGCGGGCCTGCTGCTGTTTGGGTTTTGGATGGCCGTGCGCATCCTGCGCCACCGGGTGAGCCGGATATCGGGCCCCGGATACCCGGCCGCGATGCGCGCCATGCTGCCCACGCTGGCGTTTATCGCCCTGGTGAGCCTGTTCAACCTGTGGCTGCTGATGCAGCCCATGATCATGCGGATATAGGCGAGCGCCGGCAGCGGCTGCCGGGCAGCAGGGGGTGCGGAATGGATCGCAGAAGCTTTTTCAGGCGCGCGGCGGGAAAGACCACGGAGCTCGCGGTGGGCGAGGCGCAGCGCCGCGCCCGCGCCCGCCTGCGCTGGCTCCGCCCTCCCTATGCGGCGGACGAGCTGGAGTTCCTCCTCGCCTGTACCCGCTGCGGGGCCTGCGTCGAGGCATGCCCCCAGGGAGTGATCTTCGCGCTGCCCCCCCGTCTTGGCGCCCAAGTGATGGGTACTCCCGCCCTGGACCTGACTTGGCGGGGCTGCCAAATGTGTGCGGACTGGCCCTGTGTGGCCGCCTGCGAGCCCGGGGCGCTGGCGCTGCCCGAGGTCTCCGAGCCGGGTGAGTACCCGTTGCCGCGCCTTGCCTCGGTGCAGGTGGACCCCGATGCGTGCCTGCCCTACGGGGGCCCCGAGTGCGGGGCCTGCCGGGACAGCTGCCCGGTGCCCGGGGCGATGCGTTGGGAAATGGAACGGCCGACCGTCGACCCCCTGACGTGCGTCGGCTGTGCGTTGTGCCGGGAGGCCTGCATCGTTGAGCCCAAGGCCATCACTGTTGCCCGCAGAAACCCGGAAGAACGTGTGGGCAAGTAGCAGCGCGCCCGCGTGCGTCCGCCACTCCTGACAATATCCTCCAATGTGGTACTCTTTGATTTCGGTCAAGTGGCAGTTTTAGAACATCCTAATATAAGGCACAAAAAGCGGGGCGGCGAACATGGGGGGCAACGACCAGGCTTTGATCCACGAGCTTCGCCGTGTGTATCTCTTTGATGCGTTGAGCGACAAGCAATTGGCCACCGTTGTGCAGAACATGCACAAGGTGCGGCTGGAGGCGAAGGAAACCCTGTTTGAGTTCGGCCAGCCCGCCCAGCGTTTCTACCTGGTGCGCAGCGGCCAGATCAAGCTGTTCCGGCTCTCGGCGGAGGGCGACGAAAAGGTGATCGAGGTGATCCGGCCGGGGCATACCTTTGCCGAGGCCGTCATGTTCATGGAGAAGCACAAATACCCCGTCAGCGCCGAGGCCATCGAGCCGACCGAGCTCTACAGCTTCGACATGGCCAGCTTCACCGAGCTCCTCAAGGAGTCCACCCAGACCTGCTTTCGCCTCATGGCCTCCATGAGCCGCCGCCTGCGGGCCCGCGTGGAGGAGATCAACAACCTCACGCTGCAGAACGCCACCTACCGGCTGGTCGCCTACCTGCTCCAGCAACTGCCGGAAGGTGCTGCCGAGGCGCCGGCCATCCACCTGGCCACGCCCAAGAGCGTGATCGCCTCGCGCCTGTCCATTCAGCCGGAGACCCTTTCCCGAATTCTCGGCAGGCTCGCCAAGAAGGGGCTGCTCTCGGTGCACGGCAGCAACATCACCCTGCACGACGTGCGGGGGCTGCGGGAGCTGATTTAGTCCCGGAGCGCCCGCGGGCTGTCAACGCCGCTTGGTTCGGCGTGCCACTACCTACTCCACTGCCCCCGACACCTGCCGAGCCGCCGCAGGCCCTCGTCTGGATCGGTAGATCGCGCCAAACACCACCACGAGGAAGAGCACGCCTCCGATAATGGAGATGAGCCCGCCCAGCCCCATCATGCCCATGGATACGATGCGCTCGATGCTGTCCAGCCCCTGGGCCGCCCCGGCCGTCTTGCGCTGCACGCCGTAGCCGCCGGACCAGGCCAGGCCCAGGATGTGCAGCATCTGCCCGCCGCCGTAAACGCCCGCCTGCCAGACCGCCAACCGCTGGCTGGGGGCCTCGTACCCGAAACGGGGCAGCAGATGGTAGGCGATCCCCATGAAGGCCAGGGTGACCCCGACGATGGAGCCGTGGTAATGGGCGGGAATGGTCACGTTGCTGCCCTGGATCAGGAAGCCGATGATCCCGCCCGAGGTGAACAGGACCAGTGACGCCCAAAGCGTCGCCCGCTCGGCCCGGGCCTGCCGTGGGGCCCGCCCCCCGGTCACGAGCCCCAGCAGCACCGCGGCGCCGATCAACAGGGCCGCCAGGCTGCCCCCGAACTGCATCTGCCAGGTGAACAGCAGCCGGTGCTGGACGGACCCGACGTCATAGGCGAGATAGATCAGTGGGGTGATGAACACGGCCAGAAGTCCCCAGGCGAACAGGAACACGACCACCCGAGGCCCGATGCGGGGCGCCGCGCCCGAGGCGCTGGCCAGCCACAGCCACGCCACCAGCATCAGGTGGGTATGGGTGAACTGCAGCACGTGACCGCCTCCCCAGAACAGCAGCTCGTAGTACGCCGTGCTCTGCAGGGAGCTCGGGACTGCGAGGAAGGACCATGCGAACGCGAGCAGGGCGAGCACCGCGGCCACGACCGCGGTGTTGAGGCCAAAGCGCAGGGCCCCCGTCCCCGAGATCCACATGCCCACCGGCGGCGCAAACAACAGGGCGCGCAGCGCCAGCAGGGCGAACCCCGCGCCAAACAATACCAGGCCAATGAGGAATACCGGCTGTTGCAGCACCGGGATGTAGTTGCTCATCAAGGGGTTGCCGGTCCCGGCGAACGGCGCCAGCACCATGACCGCGGTGCCGGCGCCGGACAGTCCCAGGGCCGACCATCCCCAACCCGTGAAGCGCCCGCTGGAGTGCAGGCTCCAGAACACCCCGGCAAAGGCTACGAACCACACCAGGACGGACAGGTCCACATGGACCACCAGGGCCGTATGGAAGAAGTCGACGAACGGAATGATGTCCTGCACGAACGGCGTGCGCGAGAGCACGAGCAGGACGGCGAACAGCCCGGCGAATACCAACGAGATCAGGCCCAGCCAAAGCCAACCGCGGGCCTGCCTGCACGGCTCCCCTTCGGGCACGGGCAGGCGGAAATCCGGGTCCGGCCCCGTACCGGACCGCCCGTTAGCGGAATGGGTTACAGACATGTTCGTGTTCTCCGCACACCCGCCGAGCGTGCCTGGGACTACGGCAAGAGGAAGTCATTTTGAATCGGGGCAGGATCCGCGTGATCAACTGTGATGCGACGTGCCCTCGGCGGCATCGGTGCGTTCATGATCGGGGGTTTTCGCGTGCACGCTTTCCGGCAGGTGTGCGGCGGGCGTATGCGCGCCCACCGCCGTATCCGAGCGGGTGTGAGGCCGCAAGTGCCCGCCGCGCGAAAGTCCGGTGGTTTTTAGCGCCCCTTGGTGCACGGTCTCCCCTTCGAGCTGCGTGCGCGGCCCGGGCTCGCCGATGAACTGCGAGTAAGGCCTCCAGAGGCTCAGGATCAGGCACCAGACAAGCGCCAGGATGACCCAGACTATCTCGGACTTCTCGACCGGGGCCTTCCACCAGACGCGCGGTGCCGGTGGCGTGTTTGAGGTCATTGGTTCCTCCGTCTTACGTCGTGCCGGGGAAGCGCATCACTGCGCAACCGGTGTGTTGGCCGCCTCACGCCACGTGCCAGACGAGATAGATGGCCGTGGGCACGGCGATGCCGATGAGCAGCAGGAAATACGGATCGTCCAGAAGCCTTTGTGCAGCCGGGACGCGCAGCCCGCCCTCGGGGGCTTCGGGTTGCCTGGGAGATGGTGAAGATCGTTCCTGGGCAGTCATGGGCGTACTTCGCCGTGCGCAGACCGATTGGGCAAGAAAATCGCGGTGATAGCGACACCTAAACGACGTGAGGCCGCGGTCCTGTCGAGCGCTCCCTCACGTGCACGTTCGACAGGTAAACATGTACCTTATAGGAGCCGGCGTTAACTTGACCCAAATCAATGAGCCCCCGGGGTACGGCCGACCGGGCGTTTCGGCGGGAAGGATACCCGGGGCTATCATCACTATGACGAATGCCGGTCGAGCCCCGACGGACGGGGCCGGGCGTCTCGCGATCGGTCAGCTCGACGGCGACCAGAACGCCGACAGCGGCCGCGCGCCGATTGCGTGCGCGCCTTTGGGCGAGGTGCAGGCTGGTTCCCCGTGCGGGGATCGAAGCGCCTTGGGCGCATTATACGAGCGACCAGGCCTTGCTTGACGGGTGCGAGGACTGTGGACGGCGCCGCTCGACAGACCGGTGCGGGCGAGCTCGCGCACCGGAGCGCCGGCCCTGTGCTACTCAGCCCGGCGTGTGTGGAGTACCATTAGTCAGGCTCCAACCATCTGTATCCGACATCGAGGTTCTTCGCATGACCGAGGCGATCGCCACCGCGACCCCCAATATGCAACCCCGCGAGGCCTGGGCCCCGCCGCACCGGGCGATCGGAGTCTGGCTGTTGGCCTGCTGCGCCCTGGTGTTCGCAATGGTGATGCTCGGCGGCGTGACCCGCTTGACCGGCTCGGGGCTGTCCATGGTGGATTGGGATCCCGTCATGGGTGTGGTGCCTCCGCTAAACACCGAGCAGTGGCAGCGCACGTTCGAGCGCTACAAGCAGTCCCCTGAGTACCGGCACAAGAACTTCGGGATGTCGCTGTCGCAGTTCAAGCGCATCTTTGCATTCGAGTATGCGCACCGTATCTTGGGTAGGCTGATCGGCATCGCCTTCCTGGTCCCCTTTCTGTATTTTTTGGTGCGAAAGCGATTCACGCGGGAGATGGTCCCCAAGCTGGCCACCATGTTCGTGCTCGGGGGGCTGCAGGGGCTGCTTGGCTGGTACATGGTCAAGAGCGGGCTGGTGGACCGGCCTCACGTCAGTCAATATCGCTTGACCGCGCACCTGGGCGCCGCGCTGGCAATCTACGCCTATATGTTTTGGGTGGCCCTGGACTTGTGGTTCCCCGTCACTCGCGCGCCCGTGCACCGGCCCCCGCTGCGGCGTGCCGCAGCCGCCCTGACCGCGTTCGTGTTCGTGACCGTACTTTCCGGCGGCTTCGTGGCCGGGCTCAAGGCGGGATTCGCCTATAACACCTTCCCGCTCATGGACGGACACTGGATCCCCGAGGCCTATCTCATGCTGGAGCCGGCTTGGCTGAATGCGTTCGAGAACATCGCCGCCGTCCAGTTCAACCACCGGCTGCTGGCCGTGTTGGTGCTGACCGCCGTCATTGTGTTTTGGGTCGCTGGCCGCCGCCATCAAACCCGCTTGCCCGGCCGCGTCAACATCGCGTTTCACCTACTGCTGCTCGTGGCGGTGGTCCAGGTCACTCTCGGCATCTCGACCCTGTTGTTGCACGTGCCCGTCTCTCTTGCCTCGTTGCACCAAGGCGGCGCCGTGGTGCTCTTCACGATCGCCTTGTTCATCACCCACGAGGTGCGGGCCGCCTGAGCCCGCCCCCCGAGCGAGCCTGCCGCACAGGCGCTGCTTGATACCGATCAAGGAGCGCCGGTGCGCGCGCCCTAGACTGAGCCTGGGCATATCGATCGGCAGGGAGGGCGTGGGCCGTCCGCACGGGGCGGCCGGCGGCGCGGCATGGATGACATTGCACTTGCACGCATCCTGCATTTCATGGGCGTGGTGCTGTGGATTGGCGGTGTGGCCATGGTCACCACCGTCCTGATCCCCGCCGCACGGCGCAGCGAAGATGCCGAGGCCGCCGCGCGCTTCTTGAGCCGGATCGAATCGGGATTCGCGCGGCAGGCGCGCATCGCTGCGCTGCTTACCGGCGCCAGCGGCTTCTATCTGCTGCATCGGCTCGATGATTGGGGACGCCTGACCTGGCCCGCCGATTGGTGGGTGCACGTCATGATCCTGGTGTGGCTGGTGTTCACGCTGCTCCTGTTCGTCATCGAGCCGCGCGCGCAGCGCGACGGGCGGGCGTCGGGCCCGCTGTGCGCGGACCTCGAGCGGGCACAGCGCCTGCACTGGATCTTGCTGGCCGCGAGCCTCGTCGCCGTCGCAGGTGCAGTTTTCGGGGTGCACGACTGGGACAAGATTGCGTGAGCCGACTGGGTGTCATCCAGTTGCACGCAGGCGCTTCGGGCGGTTGGCTTCCGGGCCGGTTTTCTGGAGTCCTGCGCGTTGTCCACCTCACCCTGATCGTGACCGCAACCAGGATCGCTAAGACTAAGGTCAAACTTGCCCGCCCCGCGTTGGGCACGATGGCTGGGGAGGCATCGCTGGACAGGCGTTCCGCGCCGAATAACCGAGCGCCGTGCTCATGTTTTTCAGAGAAAAAGTCACCGACTCCGCGCAGGCAATTTGACTTACATCAATGACCAAAAGGCCCTCAAGTAAAACGATCACGATGTGGGCGAAAGCTTTGCGTCTTTTTTTTCGCAGGAGGAGTAGTAAGCATGAATCGTCAATCAATCCGAAGGGTCACCAGCGTCGTCGCGCTGGCGGCACTAGCAGCATCGGCGGGTACGGCCCTGGGGGCCAAGAAGGCCCCGCCGATCACCGACGAAGAGTTCGCGCAGTCCAAGAAGATCTTTTTCGAGCGCTGCGCGGGCTGCCACGGCGTGCTCCGCAAGGGCGCGACCGGTAAGCCCCTCACCGCCGAGGTCTCGCTGGAGAAGGGCACAGAGTACCTCAAGACCTTCATCAAGTTCGGCTCGCCGGCCGGTATGCCGGCGTGGGGCACCACGGGTATCATGACCGATGCCGAGATCGACGCCATGGCGCGCTACCTGCAGCACGAGCCGCCGCAGCCGCCCGAATTCGGCATGGCGCAGATCAAGGAGAGCTGGGAGGACATCATCCCGCCGTCCAAGCGTCCCAAGAAGAAGGAGAACAAGTACAACATCAACAACTTGTTCTCGGTGACGCTGCGTGACGTCGGCCAGGTCGCTCTGATCGACGGCGATAGCAAGCAGATCATCAACGTGGTCGACGCCGGCTACGCGGTGCACATCTCGCGCCTTTCCGCCTCCGGGCGCTATCTGTACATCATCGGCCGTGACGCCGAGGTGCGGTTGATCGACCTGTGGATGAAGAAGCCCGAGGTCGTGGCCATGATCAAGGTGGGCATGGAAGCGCGCTCGGTGGAGACCTCCAAGTACAAGGGCTGGGAGGACAAGTACGCCATCGCCGGCACCTACTGGCCGCCCCAGTTCGTGATCATGGAGGGCGACACCCTGAAGCCGCTCAAGATGGTCGGCACCCGGGGCGCCACCGTGGTGACCACGGGCGAGTACCACCCCGAGCCGCGTGTGGCGGCCATCGTGGCCTCTCACCAGCACCCGGACTTCATCGTCAACGTCAAGGAGCCCGGCGTGGTGATGATGGTCGACTACACCGACCTGGACAACCTGTCCATCACCAACGTTGATGCGGCCCCGTTCCTCCACGACGGCGGATGGGACAGCACCGAGCGCTACTTCCTGGCGGCGGCGAACAAGTCCAACAAGATCGCGGTCATCGATTCCAAGGAGCGCGCGCTGGAGGCCCTGGTCGACGTGGGTAAGATCCCCCACCCGGGCCGCGGCGCGAACTTCGTCGATCCCAAGTACGGTCCGGTTTGGGCCACCAGCCACCTGGGCGACGAGACGGTCTCCGTGATCGGTACCGATCCCAAGGGCCATGCGCAGCATGCTTGGAAGGTAGTGCGCACGCTGAAGGGCCAGGGCGGCGGTTCGCTGTTCATCAAGACCCATCCGAAGTCCAAGAACCTGTATGTGGACACCACCCTGAACCCCGACGCCAAGGTCTACCAGTCGGTTGCCGTGTTCGACATCGACAATCTGGGTAAGGGCTACGACGTCCTGCCGATTGCCAAGTGGGCCGGCCTGGGCGAGGGTCCCAAGCGGGTCGTGCAGCCCGAGTACAACCAGGCGGGTGACGAGGTCTGGTTCTCGGTCTGGAACGGCGCAAAGCAGCAGTCCGCTATTGTCGTCGTGGATGACAAGACGCGCAAGCTGAAGACCGTGATCAAGGACAAGCGCCTGGTCACGCCGACCGGCAAGTTCAACGTCTACAATACTCAGCACGACGTGTATTAATCGCCCGCACGGATGGGCGGGGCTTCGGCCCCGCCCTATCCATCCCCTCTGGATCGCGCAATCGGGTTGATGAGATGAGCACAGCGTCGCGAGTGTATCTGGTCGGTGCCGGTCCCGGGGACCCGGAGCTGCTCACCGTCAAGGCTCAGCGCCTGCTGCGAAGCGCCGACGCGGTTGTCTACGATCGACTGATCTCCCAGGAGATCCTGGACCAGATCCCCGCCGGAGTGACCCGCATACCGGCGGGCAAGGCCTCTGGCCACCACAGCTTCGCGCAGTACGAGATCAACGAGCTGCTCGTCAGCCTGGCTGGCGGGGGTCACATGGTGGTACGGCTCAAGGGCGGAGACCCCTTCATCTTCGGCCGCGGGGGCGAGGAGGCCCTTCATCTGGTCCGCCATGGCATCTCGTTCGAGGTAGTGCCCGGCGTCACGGCGGCTGCGGCATGCAGCGCCTATGCCGGCATCCCCTTGACCCATCGCGGTCTGACGCGCGGTGTGCGGTTTATCACCGGCCAATGCCGCGCCGGCAAGCCCTTGGACCTGGACTGGGACCGAGTGGCGGACCCGGACGCAACACTCGTTGTTTACATGGGCGTGGCGAACGCTGAACAGATTAGTGAGGCCCTCATGGAGGCAGGGCTGGATCCGAGTACGCCGGTGGCTGCGATCGCGAACGGCACGACGGCCCGACAGCAACGTTGCCTCACCACTCTGGTCGACCTGCCCGAGCAGCTCAAGCGCTCGCGGCTGCAGCCGCCGGTGACTATTGTGATAGGCAAAGTGGTAACATTGGCCTCCATATTGGATTGGTTCGAGCCTGCGCGCTCGGACAGCGAGGGGGCTCGCGAGCACATACTGCATGCCTAGGCGGCCATTTATACTTCTTGCGCTGCTGCTGATCCCGTTTTCGCTTCATGCCGAGCTCTCTGCCGAGCGGCAGCGCGAGCTGATCCATCTGCTCAAGCACGATTGCGGTTCCTGCCATGGAATGACGCTTCAGGGCGGATTGGGTTCGGCCCTCACACCCGAGGCGCTGGCGTCGAGGCCCGCCGAGCTTATGGTGTCAACTATACTGGACGGGCGGCCCGGTACGCCGATGCCTCCGTGGCGGTCGATGCTCACACGCGAGGAAGTCGAGTGGCTGGTGGATAAGTTGTATGAAGGAGACACCAATGTCCCGTAGGCCTGCCGGAGCCCATCTCGCTGCGTTGACGGTGGGGCTGCTGGCGCTTGGCTTGGCGGGCTGCGCCACTGTGCGCGGCACCGGCGACATGGCCGTGGTGATCGAGCGCGCGGCGGGCAGCGTGCAGGTGGTGGAGACCACCCACAACCGGGCACTGGGCCGCGTGCAGGGGCTGGGTGACCTCTCCCATGCCTCGGCGGTGTACTCGCGCGACGGTCGCTTTGCCTATGTGTTCGGGCGCGACGGCGGCCTGACCAAGGTGGACCTGCTGAGCCGGCGCATCGCGGCGCGCATCCGTCAGTCGGGCAACAGCATCGGCGGAGCCATCTCCCAGGACGGTCGGCTGGTTGCGGTGTCCAACTACGAGCCCGGCGGGGTCCGGGTGTTCGACGCCCAGACGCTGGAGCCCGTCGCCGATATCCCGGCCGTCTACGGCCCCCAGGACCTGCGCTCCAAGGTCGTCGGGCTGGTCGATGCGCCCGGCAACCGCTTCGTATTCAGCCTCTACGATGCCGGCGAGATCTGGGTCGCCGATTTTTGTGACGGTCCCGAGCCCAACATACGCAAGTTCAAGGACATCGGGCGCCAGCCCTACGACGCATTGGTCACGCCCGACGGGCGCTACTATGTGGCAGGATTGTTCGGCGAGGACGGTCTGGCGCTGCTCGACCTGTGGCATCCGGAGCGCGGCGTGCGCCGTATCCTCGATCACTACGGGCGCGGCGAGCGCAAGCTGCCCGTCTACAAGATGCCGCACCTCGAAGGGTGGGCGCTGGCCGGCGACCGGATGTTCATCCCGGCGGTGGGCCGGCACGAGCTGTTGGTGGTCGATCCCGAAACCTGGCGAGAGGTCGGGCGCGTCCCGGTGCACGGGCAGCCGGTGTTCGCCATGGCCCGTCCGGACGGGCGCCACATGTGGGTCAACTTCGCCTATCCGGACAACGACACCATTCAGGTGATCGACACCGAGTCGCTTGACGTGGTGCACCGCTTGGAGCCGGGCAAGGCGGTGCTTCACATGGAGTTCACGCCGCGGGGCGAGCAGGTGTGGGTGTCGGTGCGCGACGCCGACCGGGTGGACGTGTATGACACGGCGACATTCGAACGGTTGGCCGTTCTCGACGCCGACAAGCCCAGCGGCATCTTCATGACCTACCGCGCCCACCGGATCGGGCTGTAGCGTGACTGAGACACAGAGGTGACGGAGGCCCATGACAGCAAATGCATTGAGCGAGCTGGAGAAGCAGCTACTCAACGACTTTCAGCATGACTTTCCGGTGACGCCGCGCCCCTACGCTGACATCGCCGAGCGCCTGGGTGTGACGGAAGACGAGGTGCTCGCGGCGCTGCATGAGCTGCGGGCGCGCGGGGCAGTGAGCCGTGTCGGTGCGGTGTTTCGTCCGAACCGCGTCGGTGTGAGCACGCTCGCCGCATTGGCCGCGCCCGAGGAACGGTTGGAGGAGGTCGCCGCGCTGGTGAGCGCCTATCCGGAGGTCAATCACAACTACGAGCGCGAGCACCGCTTCAATCTCTGGTTCGTGGTCACGGCCCGTGACGAGCAGCGCCTGCGCGAGGTGCTGGCCGACATCGAGCGGCGCACGCGGTTGGAGGTTCTTTATCTGCCGATGCTCGAGGACTACCATATCGATCTGGGATTCGATCTGAAATGGACCTGAAAGACGGTGAATTCGGTGCAGGTGTTGTAGAGGGCCTCACCCTGGACGCGGGTGATCGGGCCGTGGTGGCCGCGATCCAGGGGGGCCTGCCATTGGTCCCGCGCCCCTACGCGGCCCTGGGCGCGCAGCTCGGCATGGACGAGGGCGAGGTCATGGACCGCATTCGGCGTCTGGCCTCGCGAGGGTATATCAAGCGGTTGGGCGTAGTGGTGCGACACCACGAGCTCGGCTATCGCGCCAACGCCATGGTGGTTTGGGATATCCCGGACGAGCGGGTCGCCGCGCTGGGGCCCTGCATGGGCCGCTTCGAGTTCGTGACCCTGTGCTATCGCCGGCCCCGGCGCCTGCCACACTGGCCATATAATATGTTCTGCATGATTCACGGTCGCGACCGCGCCTCGGTGCTGGCCAACGTCGACGAGATCGTAGGGTGCTGCGGGCTCCATGAGATACCCCGGGCGGTGCTGTTCAGCCGGCGCCGCTTCAAGCAGCGCGGGGCGGTGTACTATCCAGGCGCCGAGCGGGCCGGTGAGCGCCGGGCCGCCGCGGTGAGGGGTTAGGATATGGATGCCCTCGACCGGCGCATCGTCAATCTGCTGCAAGACGGCCTGCCCGTCGTCTCGCGTCCCTATGCCGAGGCGGCGGCACGGCTCGGGATCGACGAAGACACCCTATGCGAGCGCATCCAGGCCATGCTCGATGCGGGCGATCTCACCCGCTTCGGTCCTATGTATCATGCCGAGCGGCTGGGGGGTGCGCTCACCCTCGCCGCGATGCAGGTGCCCGCCGAGCGGTTCGAAGAGGTGGCCGAGCAGGTGAACCGTTTTCCGGAGGTGGCGCACAACTATGCCCGCGAGCACCGGCTCAATATGTGGTTCGTGCTCGCCACGGACGATCCGGGGCGCATCGAGCGGGTCATCGACGAGATCGAGCGCAGCACCGGCTGCCGGGTATACAACATGCCCAAGGAGGAGGAGTTCTTCCTGGAGCTCAAGCTGCCGGCGTGATGGACGGAAACCGATGACCAGCGCGAATACAACGGCGCGGGCCTGGCCCCCTCGCATCGACGAGATGGATCGCAACATCATCGTCGCGACCCAGAAGGGGCTGCCCGTGACGGCGCGGCCCTACCAGGCGGTGGCCGAGCGGGTGGGCCTGAGCGAGTCGGAGGTCATGGCGCGAATGCAGCGCATGCTCGACGCCGGGGTCATTCGCCGCATCGGCGCTGTGCCCAACCACTACCGCCTCGGGTTTCGGGCCAACGGCATGTCCGTGTGGGACGTGCCCGATGACCGGGTGCGTGAGCTGGGCCGGCGCATCGGCGCCCTGGAGTTCGTCAGCCACTGTTATCGCCGCCCGCGTCACCTGCCGCAGTGGCCGTACAATCTGTTCGCCATGGTCCACGGGCGGGACCGCGGCGAGGTGCTCGCCAAGGTCCAGGGGATCGCCCGGCTGTTGGGCACCGATGCGCGAGGCCACGAGGTGTTGTTCAGCACGCGCATCCTCAAGAAGGCCGGGCTTCGGATCGGTTGATTTCAAAGACCGCGCGCGGGCTCCGCGTGGCCAAGTGGAGACTCGATATGTTTCGCATGACACGCTACATGCAGGAGATCGCCAACCCCGGGAGTACCCGCCCCGCGGGCGACCCCCCCGGGCCGGTGGTGATCTGGAACCTGGTTCGGCGCTGCAATCTCACCTGCAAGCACTGCTACTCGGTGTCCGCCGACCGCGATTTCCCGGGGGAGCTGACCACCGAAGAGGTCTATGCGGTAATGGACGACCTGCGCCGGTTCGGCGTACCGGTCTTGATCCTCTCGGGCGGCGAGCCGTTGATGCGCCCCGATATCTTCGACATCTCCCACCGGGCCAAGGAGCTCGGGTTTTATGTCGGCCTGTCCAGCAACGGCACATTGATCGACGAGGACAACATCGACGACATTGCCGGTATCGGATACGACTACGTCGGGATCAGCCTGGACGGCCTTCGAGACACCCACGACTACTTCCGGCGGCGCAAGGGGGCCTTCGGCGAGGCGTTGAACGGGATCCGGCTGTGCCATGACCGCGGCATCAAAGTCGGGATGCGTTTTACCATCACCCAGGACAACGCCGATGAGCTGCCCCAGCTCCTGGAGCTGATGGACCGCGAGAACATCGACAAGTTTTACCTGTCTCACCTGAACTACGCGGGGCGGGGCAACAAGAACCGCAAGGACGACATCGTTCACCAGATGACGCGCCGCGCCATGGACCTGTTGTTCGACACCTGTTGGACGGACATAAGCAACGGGCGCGTTCGCGAGTTTGTCACCGGCAACAACGATGCCGACGGCGTGTACCTGCTGTTCTGGGTACAGCGGCGCTTTCCCCATCTGGTCGATCACATGCGCGAGGTCCTGGCCCGCTGGGGCGGCAACCAGTCGGGCGTCAATATCTCCAACATCGACAATCTGGGCACCGTCCACCCCGATACCTTCTGGTGGCACTATTCCCTGGGCAACGTGCGCGAGCGCCCCTTCTCCCAGATCTGGCAGGACACCTCCGATCCCCTGATGGCCGGCCTCAAGTCGCAGCACCGCCCCCTCAAGGGGCGCTGCGGGGCTTGCCGGTACGTGGACATCTGCGGGGGCAACACCCGCGTGCGCGCCCACCAGCTCACCGGGGATCCGTGGGACGAAGACCCTGCCTGCTACCTCTCCGACGAGGAGATCGGGGTCGAGACCACCGGTGAGCGGCTGCGGGTGACACCGTACTCGCGCCGCCGAAAACAGGTATGAGACCGCGCAGATCGGTCGGCGCAAAGGCGCAGGGACCATACGGACTCCCGGGAATTGCCCGCCGGGCCGCCGGTGCCTGCGCCCTTTGGGGCCTTGCGCTGAGCGCAGCCGCGGCCCCCGATGCGGCGGAAACCTACGGGCAGCACTGCGCGCGGTGCCACGGCGAGGCACGCCTGGGCGGCATGGGGCCGGCGCTGCTGCCGGGCAACCTCAAGCGGCTGCGCCGTGAGAAGGCCGCGCAGGTCATCGCCCGGGGGCGGCCCGCAACGCAGATGCCGGCATTCGGGGACCGCCTGAGCGAAGGGCAGATCCAGGCCCTGGTGGACTACGTGTACGCCCCCCTCCCGGACGTCCCGCAGTGGGGCGCCGAGGCGATCGGCGATTCGCGCATCGTCCACAATGCCCTGGCCTCGCTGGGCGGCCGCCCGGTGCACGAGGCCGACCCGCTGAACCTGTTCGTCGTGGTGGAGCTCGGCGATCACCACGCCACGGTCCTGGACGGCGACAGGCTGGAGCCCATCCATCGCTTCCGGACCCGCTACGCCCTGCACGGCGGTCCCAAGTATTCGCCGGACGGTCGCTTTGTCTACTTGGCCTCGCGCGACGGCTGGATCAGCAAATACGACCTGTACAACCTCAAGCTGGTAGCCGAGGTCCGCGCCGGAATCAATACCCGAAATCTGGCGGTCTCCGGGGACGGTCGCTATGTGATGGTCGCCAACTATCTGCCCCATACCCTGGCCCTGCTCGACGCGCGCGAGCTCGAGCCGATAAAGATCTTTCCCGTCGACGACGGAAAGGGCAACAGCTCCCGGGTGAGCGCCGTGTATGCGGCGCCGCCGCGCGAGAGCTTCATTGCCGCGCTGAAGGACATCCCCGAGGTTTGGGAGATCAGCTACTCGGACAATCCGGAGCCCGTGTACCAGGGGCTGGTGCACGACTATCGCCACGGGGAAGGGCTGGCCGAGGAGGGTCTTTTTCCGGTGCGGCGCATCCGGCTCGACGACTATCTGGATGATTTCTTCTTCGATCAATCGTACCGGCACCTGCTCGGGGCGGCCCGCAACGACAAGAACGGCCAGATCGTCAACCTGATCGTCGGGCGCAAGATCGCGAAGCTGCAGCTGGACGGGCTGCCCCACTTGGGCTCCGGGATCACCTGGGACTACCAGGGGCGGCGCGTGATGGCCACGCCCAACCTCAAGAAGGGCGAGGTCAGTGTGATCGACATGCAGACCTGGAAGACCGTCGAGCGCATTCCGACCCTCGGGCCGGGGTTTTTCATGCGCAGCCACGAGAACACGCCTTATGCCTGGGTGGACGTGTTCTTCGGGCCCGACCGCGACGCGGTGCATGTCATCGACAAGCGGACCCTGGAGATCGTCAAGACACTGCGTCCGGCGCCCGGCAAGACCGCCGCGCACGTGGAGTTCGACCGCTACGGCAAGTATGCCCTGGTGTCGATCTGGGACATGAACGGTGCGGTCGTGGTCTACGACGCCGATACGCTCGAGGAGATCAAACGCCTGCCCATGGTGAAGCCCTCCGGCAAGTACAACGTCTACAACAAGATCCACCGTTCCGAGGGCACTAGTCACTGACTCCGTAGCGGGCGCGATCCGGCCGCGAGCGTTGCAGGCACGCGGCGCGCGTAGCGCCCGCCCCTGCGTTCCTGTCGCCCCCCTCAATTGCCCGGCCCTCGCATTGACGGGCCGAGGACCGGGGATTTTGCGCCGCCCGCGCCCGCTGCGTTGTTTGTGCCCCGCTCCCCCCGATAGGCCGTCAGCCGCAGGTTGTTCGTGCGTCTGGCGCGCGCAGGTCTTCTCGCAGACAGCCCTGTTCTCGACCCCCACCGGCGATGTAATTCAACGGCCAGCGCCCGACATAGGCAAATACCTCACATGAAGGGAACTTTCTGCGCTCGACACGCAAGCTGGTAAGGCCGTGGGGCCTGCCCGTGTCCTGCAATCGCGGCCCGCCCGCCCGCGTGGTGCCATGCCGGCAGCTTCATGCGCGGTCGACTATCTTGCGGAGTACCGCCGTAACGGCGGCGGATATTGCGGCCCCGGGTGCCGCGCACTCTAGCCCGCATATCTCACCGGGCGGCCAACGGCTACCTTGCAGGATCCTGAAGCGCAAGAGGAATTAGACATATTTTCTGGGGAATGGGGCAATGACACATTGTTTTCGCCGTCGGACTATCACGGTTCAGGCTTGTCTTCGCGCCCGTAGGCCTGCTCTTCACTTTTGTACAGGACGTACCTATGCCGCGAAGCACAGGGATGTGCGGGAGCGGCCAAGTGGTAGCTGCGGCTACCACTTTTGCCCCAGAGCGGCGCCTGCGAACGCGAATTCGGCGCCTGCTTCCGCGAGCCCGGTGAGATATGCGGGCTAGGTCTCCCCGATCGCCCTCCACCACCGCGGCGCCGGGATTGCCCGATCTCAAGCGCGTGCATCAACGACCCGGGGGGGGACATGCGACCTGTCTCGATCTGGCCTCACGTTATGCTGTGCACCATCCTGGCGGTGCCGACCCGTGCCCTGTCCGGCATGACGGTGGCGCTGGGCGCGGACTCGCACAGCCACAGCGATGTACACATGGTGCGTCTTGCCATACGCAGGTCGTGGCAGCGGACATGGCTGGCCGACGGGGATTGGTATCTGTCCGGCCATTGGGCATTCGAGCTAGGCGCCTGGTCCGGAAACGAGGGCGCCGCCGGCTCGAAGACGCTTGTGGACGCCGGCGCGGGCGCGGTGGTTCGCCTGCGGCGCAAGGCGTCGGCGGAAGGTGGCGCGATCCCTTTTGTCGAAGCCGGCACCGGCGCGTATATCCTGTCCGGTACCACGATCGGTGGACGGGAGCTCTCCTCGGCCCTGCAGTTCGGCTCTCACCTGGGCGCGGGCCTGCTCTTCGGGCACGGGCGGCGCTACGAGCTGGGCTGGCGCTTTCTGCACTTTTCGAATGCCCGCATCGAGAAGCCAAACGACGGGTTCAACTTCAATCTCATCTACTTCGGCCGGCGGTTCTGACTCCGGCGCCGCCTGCCGAGCATTCCCATATTATAAATCGGCGCAGCGGAAGAATTGCGCCTAGCTGGCGACAGCGCAGTAGAGATGCTACCCATAAAAATAAACTTCCCTCCGTTCAAGCCAATTTCTGCTAAAGGAGTGTGGTCATGAAAGGTGAACGCATCGAAGGGGCATTCAGATGGCTGCTGATTGCGGGCGCGGTGCTGGCGGCGGGCACGGCAGTGGCGGCGGCCAAGTCCCCGCCGGCGCCGGAGCATCCCAAGACCGGCGAGGAAGAGATGCGCTACAAGGGGACCCCCAGCCCCATCGAGGCCGAGGAGGCCGAGGAGCGGCTCCACCCCAGGGCCCCGCCGCTGAGCGACGAGGAGTTCGTCCGCGCCAAGCGGATCTACTTCGAGCGCTGCGCCGGCTGCCACGGTGTGCTGCGCAAGGGCGCCACCGGCAAGCCCCTTACTCCGGATATTACGCTTGAGCGGGGTACGCAGTACTTGAAGACGTTTATCAACTTCGGCTCGCCCGCAGGGATGCCGAACTGGGGCACATCCGGGGAGCTCGGCGAGGCGGAGATCGACCTCATGGCGCGCTATCTGCAGCACGAGCCGCCGCTGCCGCCCGAGTACGGGCTCCCCAAGATGAGGGAGAGCTGGCAGCTCATCGTGCCCCCAGACGCGCGCCCCACCCGAAAGATGAACGACCTGAACCTGGACAACCTGTTCTCAGTCACCCTGCGCGACGCCGGGCAGGTCGCGTTGATCGACGGGGACAGCAAGGAGATCGTGACCACCATCGACACCGGTTATGCGGTGCACATCTCGCGGTTGTCGGCTTCCGGTCGCTACCTCTACGTGATCGGCCGCGACGCGGTGGTCAACCTCATCGATCTTTGGATGGAAACACCCAGGACAGTCGCGGTGATCAAGACCGGACTGGAGGCCCGGTCGGTGGAGACCTCCAAGTACAAGGGCTGGGAGGACAAGTACGCCATCGCCGGCACCTATTGGCCGCCGCAGTTCGTGATCATGAAGGGTGACACCCTCGAGCCGCTCAGGATCGTGGCCACGCGCGGCATGACGGTGGACACCCAGGAGTATCACCCTGAGCCCCGCGTCGCCGCCATCGTGGCTTCCCACCAGCACCCGGAGTTCATCGTCAATGTGAAGGAGACCGGCAAGATCCTGATGGTCAATTACCGTGACCTGGAGAACCTGACAATGACCAGTATCGAGGCCGCCCGGTTCCTGCACGATGGCGGATGGGATCGCAACCAGCGCTATTTCCTTACGGCCGCGAACCAGTCCCACAAGATCGCGGTGGTGGACTCCAAGGACGATACCCTGGAGGCCTTGATCGACGTCGGTAAGATTCCCCATCCGGGCCGCGGCGCCAACTTCATCGATCCGAAGTACGGTCCGGTCTGGGCCACCAGTCACCTGGGCGACAACACGATTGCGGTGATCGGCACCGACCCCAAGGGGCACCCCAAACAGGCCTGGAAGGTGGTGCGTACCCTGGAGGGCCAGGGCGGGGGTTCTTTGTTCATCAAGACCCACCCGAAGTCCAAGCACCTCTACGTGGACACCCCCCTGAATCCCGACGCGAAGATCAGCCAGTCAGTGGCCGTGTTCGATATCGAGAACCTGGAGAAGGGCTACAAGGTGCTGCCGATCGCCGAGTGGGCGGACATCGACGATGAGGGTCCGAAGCGGGTGGTCCAGCCGGAGTACAACAAGGCCGGCGACGAGGTGTGGTTTTCCGTCTGGAGTGGCAAGGAGCAACAGTCGGCGGTCGTGATCGTCGACGACAAGACCCTCAAGCCCAAGACGGTGATCAAGCGCAAGGACCTGATCACCCCTACGGGCAAGTTCAACGTCTACAACACCCAGCACGACGTCTATTGACCTGGCGGTGGGGCGGCGCCGCCCGCCCCACCCAGTTTGCCACGGATGGGCGCCCGACAGTCACCGCCAACAGCCGTGCCGGCGGCGGCTCTCAGACCGTCTGGTAGTAGAGGTTCTGGGGATGGCGGGCCTGGGCAAAGAACAACCAGCGCTCGGCGATCAGGCCCAGGTATTGCAGGGCGAATGCGAGGGTGAGCAGCATCGTGCTGCCGGTGCCCATGCCCGCCCACAACAGGGCCAGCGGCAGCGGGAAGACCAGGACCAGGAACGACCACTTGACCGCCTTCCTCACGGCCTCGCCGGAGCCGTGAAAGAACTCCCGGGTATTGAACGAGCCGCCCATGAACCCCTGGGCCTTTTGCTGGATATTGGAATGGCGCACGCCGATGGCGCTCTGCAGGGTCGATTTGTGAAGCAGGCGCGAGTTGCGGACAAGAGATGCGCTGCGCGTAAGCAGGGCAGCCAGCGAAATAATCACCGTCCAGGTGCCGTACAGCGCCACCAGGCTCGGGGCGTATACCGTCGCGTGGGCGGTGGCAAGCAGGAACCCCGAAGCGCTGCCCAGCAGCGTGTAGTTGACGACGGTGAGCGGGCTGTGCCACTCCTCAAGAAATCGCACCGAGGCATAGATCATGGCCGTGCACACGAACAGCGCGAAGCAAGCCAGCGTTCCTGCGATCCCCACGAACAGGCTTAGCTGACCCTGCAGCGGGTTCGCCGTACCGAGGACATTGGGGTCCCAGCCGAGGAAGTGTATCGCCCCGTAGAGAAATACCACGGCCATGAAGGCCGGCAGCACAATTACCTCGCGCGAGAGCCAGGAGGTCCGCCATTGGCTGGCCGCGCGCCAGGCCCGCTCCGGCCGGCCCAGGTGAAAAAACGATGCCAGCAGACCGCCTCCCAGGAAGGCCAGCGCAATAGCGCTGCCGGCGGCGTAAAAGCCCGAGGGCTGCGCCACGCGAACGAAATCAACCGCCGCGTAGCTTTGCCCGGTGAACAGCGCCAGGAACAGGCCCTGGCCCGCGCCGATCAAAGTCGTCAAGAAAATCACCGAGAATGCGGGATGCATAGCTACCTCAGGTACGAGAGACGAGATACAAGATACAAGAAATTCAAAATGCAAAACGCAGAGTGCAGGATTGAGACAGCCGCAGGCACAGCATCGACCGAATCATTGCATCCATCGATCCTCAATGTCAGCGCCGGTGCAATCCAGCGGCAGAGTGACAATACTGTGCAAACATCGCAATCCGCGCCCGTTACCAGCGCCCGACACGGCTGTGCATGCGACGATCGGGCCAATTTTGCGTTGTTCCTCTACCAGCTCGTCACGTCGTCCAGGGTCGGTTCCTCCACGACGTAGCGCGGCTTCACCCCTTCCTTCTTCAGCGGGTTGTCGGCACGAATCAGCTCGTCCTCGTGGATCTTGATCTTGGTCTTGCGCCTGGGAAGATAGTGGTTGGCCGGTTTCGTTCCCCACTCGGGCATGAGCTGATAGCCGCCGTTCTCGCGTATGGCGATGGACGCCTCGGAATCCGGGTCGTGCACGTCGCCGAACAGCCGCGCGCTGGTCGGGCACGCCATGACACAGGCGGGCTTGCGTTCGGCCTCGGGGAGATCCTGATCGTAGATTCGATCCACGCACAATGTGCACTTCTTCATCACCTTTTCGCGCTCGTCCAGCTCGCGCGCGCCGTAGGGGCAGGCCCAGGAGCAGTACTTGCAGCCGATGCACTTGTCGTAGTCGACCAGCACGATGCCGTCCTCGGCGCGCTTGTAGCTGGCGCCGGTGGGGCACACCGGCACGCAGGGCGGGTCCTCGCAGTGCAGGCAGCTCTTGGGGAAGTGCACCGTCTCGGTGTTGGGGAACTCACCGACCTCGAAGGTCTGCACCCGATTGAAGAACGTGCCCGCGGGGTCGGCATCGTAGGGATTGTCGTCGGACAGCCGCCCCGCCGCCCCCGATGTGTTCCACTGCTTGCAGCTGGTCACGCAGGCGTGACAGCCAACGCAGACATTGAGATCGATTACCAGCGCCAGCTGAGCCATTGTTCGCGGACCTTGCTTGCCAAACACGCAGGAGCTACTCGGTAGCAGACAGCAAGATCGAGTGGCCTTGCGTCCACTTGTATCTTGTATCTCGTATCTTGTCTCTTGTGTCTGAATCTCACCGCTTCCCCTTCTTGGCCCCGGCAAACCACGCCAGCCACGATGGGCGCCTGCCCTCGCCGGGTACAGCCTTCAGCGGCGGGAACTGCGGGGCGGTCTCCCGGGTCTCTCCCGGCTGCATCGGATAAATGCGCACCCGCACGTCGTACCAGCCGGCCTGCCCCGTGACGGGGTCGGAGTTGGAGAGGTGCTCGCCCTCGGCGCTGGCGGGCAGCTCCTCGGAAATGAGGTGGTTGAGCAGGAACCCCTTTTGCGCCTCGTTGGCGCGGGCGGTGAGGTTCCAGGCGCCGGCGGCCTTGCCGATGGCGTTCCAGGTCCACACGGTGCCCGGCTCGACCGCCTCGGAGTAGCGGCACATGCAGCGGACCCTGCCCCACGGCGACTCGGCCCAGATCCAGCCCCCATCTTCGACCCCGGCCGCCCGCGCGGTCTTGGGATTGACATAGAGAAAGTTGTGGGCATGGATCTGCCGCAGCCAAGCGTTTTGTGAGTCCCAGGAGTGATACATGGCCATGGGCCGCTGGGTGATCGCATTGAGGGGATAGCGCTGCTTGTCGGTCAGGTGGGCCTCCAGCGGTTCGAAGTAGAACGGCAGCGGATCGAAGTAGGTCTCGATGCGGCGGCGCAGGCGCTGCGGGGGCTGCTTGCCGCCGTGCCTGCCCTGGGCCGCGGCCCGGAACTTCTGCAGAACCTCCGAGTAGATATGGATATTGATGGGCTCGGCATAGCGGGTGAGGCGGTGCGCCTGTGCCCACTCCAGATAGCCCTTGTTCCAATTGCGCATGTACTGGAAAGAGCGCGGCAGCTTATAGTGGAAGACGCAGTTGTTCTTCTCGTACATCTCCCACTGACTGGGGTTGGGCTCGCCCTTCATGAACTTCTCGCCGCCCTTGCCGCGCCAGCCGGCCAGGAAGCCGATGCCGGAGCCCGGCTCGGTCTCGTAGTTGACCACGAAATCCGGATAGTCGCGGAATCTGCGCCGGCCGTCTTCATGGGTGAAGGCAGGAAGGCCCAGCCGCGAGCCCAGCTCGATGAGCACGTCCTGGAACGGCTTGCACTCGCCCTTGGGCGGCACCACCGGGATGCGCACCGAATCCACCGGGCCGTCGTACTCGGAGATCGGCCGGTCCAGCATGGACATCACGTCGTGGCGCTCCAGGTAGGTGGTGTCGGGCAGCACCAGGTCCGCGAAGGCCACCATCTCGGACTGGAATGCGTCGCAGACGACGATGAACGGGATCTTGTAGTCGCCGTTCTCGTCCTTGTCGTTGAGCATCTTGCGCACCTCGACCGTGTTCATGGTCGAGTTCCAGGCCATGTTGGCCATGAAGATGAGCAGCGTGTCGATCGGGTAGGGATCGCCCCGCCAGGCGTTGGTGATGACGTTGTGCATCAGCCCGTGAACCGACAGCGGGTGCTCCCACGAAAAGGCCTTGTCGATGCGCACGGGCGCGCCGTTTTCGTCCACGAACAGATCGTCGGGGTCGGCGGGCCAGCCCAGCGGCATGCCGCCCAGGGGGGTATTGGGCTGGACATCATCCGGGCCCTTGGGGGTCTTGGCGCACGGCGGGATGGGGCGCGGGAACGGCGCCTTGTGACGGAAGCCGCCGGGGCGGTCGATGGTGCCCAGCACGCTCATCAGGATGGACAGGGCGCGGATGGTGTGGAATCCGTTGGAGTGGGCGGCCAGCCCACGCATGGCATGAAACGAGACCGGATTGCCGACCACGGTCTCGTGCTCGCGCCCCCATACGTCGGTCCAGGGGATGGGCAGCTCGATCCTGCCGTCGCGGGCGGTAATGCCCATCTCGTGGGCCAGGCGCCGGGTCGTCTCGGCGGGGACGCCGGTGATGTTCTCGGCCCATTCCGGGGTGTATTTTTCCACCCGCTCCTTGAGCAATTGGAAGGCCGGCTTTACCCGTGTGCCGTCGTCCAGGGCGTAGTCACCCAGCAGAAAGGGGTCGCGGCCGCGGTTGCGCCGCGCGACCACCGGGCCGTTGGATTCGCGGTCCCACCACAGCTTGTTCTGGGGATCGAAGCAGCCTTCCTCCTCCGGGACCTCGGCGCGAACGAACATGCCGTGCTCGTGGTCGGCCTCGTTCACGTTGACCAGCTCGGCGGCGTTGGTGTACTCCACCAGGAACTCGCGGTCGTAGAGGCCGGTTTCGATAATCTCGTGGATGAGCGCCAGGAGCAGGGCACCGTCGGTGCCCGGCTTGATCGGGATCCACTCGTCGGCGACGGCCGAGTAGCCCGTGCGCACCGGGTTGATGGAAATGAACTTGCCGCCCTGGCGCTTGAACTTGGAGATCGCCATCTTCAGCGGATTGGAGTGGTGGTCCTCGGCGGTGCCGATCATCACGAACAGCTTGGCGCGGTCCAGGTCCGGCCCGCCGAACTCCCAGAACGAGCCGCCGATGGTGTAGATCATGCCGGCGGCCATGTTCACCGAGCAGAAGCCGCCATGGGCGGCGTAGTTCGGCGTGCCGAACTGCTTGGCGAACAGTCCGGTGAGGGCCTGCATCTGGTCGCGCCCGGTGAACAGGGCGAATCGCTTGGGGTCTGTGTCGCGCAGGCGGGCGAGGCGCTGCTCGAGCATGTCGAAGGCCTCGCCCCAGGAGATCTCGACGAGCTCGTTGACGCCGCGCTCGGCGCCGGGCCGGCGCATCAGCGGCACGGTGAGGCGCGCCGGTGAGTACTGCTTCATGATCCCCGATGAGCCCTTGGCGCAGATCACGCCCTTGTTGAGCGGATGATCGGGGTTGCCCTGGATGTAGCGCACCTCGCCGTCGCGCAGCGTGACGCGGATGCCGCAGCGGCAGGCGCACATATAGCAGGTGGTGTTCTTGATCTCCACGCGGCCGCTGTCGGGCTCGCGTGTGGGGTCGTGCAGTGGGGCGGTTCGGCTCATGGGAGTCTGAAACCTCGCGGTCCGCTGGTGTCGTCCGGACGGGGCACCGCGTCGGGGCGATGGGCCCAATGTACCCGGGCCATCGTTCCTGCCGCCAATCAGCATTACTTTGGTGCAGATAAAATTACAATATTCTAATAAACAAACCGGCTCGGCGTCTTGACCTGCGTCAACGAGAACGGACGCCGCGGTAGCGAGCTGGCCCAGGCCCTCGGGCCAAAATTTGATAAGGCGGGTTTATGCCCTGCAAAGATAAAACTGTTTTGCTTTCTGCGGATATCCTTTTATGGTTACACCTCGGCAATGACCCGGGTCCCTTCTCCGCCCCGGCCTGCACTGCGACAATACCAACCGAGCCCGATAGTTGCGCAGTTGATCCTGCTGTAAAGGAGTGCCATGACCAGACTAGTCACCCCCCACGGCGGCGGCGAGCTCAAGACCCTGCTGCTCCAAGGCGAGGAGCTCGAGGCCGAGAGGCAGCGCGCGGCCGGCCTTCCGCAGGTGCGAACCAGCTCCCGAGAGACCGGCGACCTCATCATGATGGGCATCGGCGGTTTCACTCCTCTCGACGGCTTCATGACCCACGGGGACTGGGAGAGCGTATGCGACGGCATGCGTATGGCGGATGGTCTGTTCTGGCCCATCCCGATCACCCTCTCGGCGGACAAGGCGGTCGCCGACACATTCAAAGAGGGGGCGGATGTCGCCCTGGTGGACGACGAGTCGGGCGAGTTCATGGCCACCATGCGCGTGACCGAGAAGTACACCATCGACAAGGCCCACGAGTGCATGGAGGTGTACAAGACCACCGACGAGGAGCACCCGGGCGTGAAGATGGTCATGGGCCAGGGTGAGGTCAATCTGGCAGGCCCCGTCAAGGTCCTCTCCCAGGGCGGGTTCCCGGCCAAATATCCCGATCTGTTCATGACGCCGGCTCAGACCCGCAAGTTGTTCCAGGAGAAGGGCTGGTCGACGATTGCGGCGTTCCAGACCCGCAATCCCATGCACCGCTCCCACGAGTACCTGGCCAAGATCGCCATCGAGATCTGTGACGGGGTCTTGATCCACTCCCTTTTGGGCAAGCTCAAACCGGGCGATATCCCCGCCGAGGTCCGCTCCAAGGCGATCGGCACGCTGATCGGAAATTATTTCCAGAGCAATACGGTAGTGCAGGCCGGCTATCCGCTGGACATGCGCTACGCCGGCCCCCGCGAGGCGCTGCTGCACGCGCTGTTCCGCCAGAACTACGGCTGCTCGCACCTGATCGTGGGCCGCGACCACGCCGGGGTGGGCGACTACTACGGTCCGTTCGACGCCCATCACATCTTCGACGAGATCCCCAAGGACGCGCTCCAGACCCAGCCGCTGAAGATCGATTGGACGTTCTGGTGCGACAAGTGCGAGGGCATGGCCTCAATGAAGACCTGCCCGCACGACGACGAGGATCGTCTCCTGCTTTCCGGAACCAAGCTGCGCAAGGCCCTTTCCGAGGGCGCCGATGTGCCGCACCATTTCAGCCGTCCCGAGGTGCTGGCGATCCTGCGCGAGTACTACCAGGGACTCAAGGGCGACGAAAAGGTCGACGTCAAGCTGTCCGGCCATTCGGCACGGTGATCCAGGAATATCGCCGGCCCCGCCGGCGGGAGTTCGAGAACCGCGGTAAGCGAATCCTTAGGAGAGAAAAAAATGCCCACATTTGTACGTACCGATAAGTGCGACGGCTGCAAGGGTCAGGACAAGACCGCTTGCATGTACATCTGCCCGCACGACCTGATGCGCCTGGACAAGGACGGCTCCGAAACCGGGCACGCCATGAAGGCCTACAACCAGGAGCCGGAGCAGTGTTGGGAGTGCTATTCCTGCGTCAAGATCTGCCCCCAGCAGGCCATCGAGTGCCGTCACTATGCCGATATCGTACCGTTGGGCGCCTCCGTGCAGCCGCTGCGCGGCACCGACTCCATCATGTGGACGGTCAAGTTCCGCAACGGCAACATGAAGCGGTTCAAGTTCCCCATCCGCACGACGCCGGAGGGTTCTGCGGACCCCGTTGCCGGGCGCAATGCCACGATGCCACAGGACAAGCTCGACGATCCCGTCGAGTACTTTACGGATGACGTCCACGCCTGCGATATGAGTCAGTTCGTCGGCGGCTGATCGGCGCCGATGACATGGCAGGGACGAATACGAAATCGATTCAACAGGCTGAAGTGAGAGGTTAGCGAAATGGCCGAACACGTATTTGGCAATCCCGAGGTCGTCGAGGAAGAGGTCGATATCCTCATCATCGGCGGCGGTATGGCCGCCTGCGGCGCGGGCGTGGAGATCATGCGCTGGGCCGACGGCACGGATCTGAAGATCAAGCTCGTCGACAAGGCGGCGATGGACCGCTCGGGCGCGGTGGCCCAGGGCCTTTCCGCCATCAACACCTACATGGGCGAGAACGATCCTTCCGACTACGTACGCATGGTGCGCACGGACCTGATGGGCATCGTCCGTGAGGACCTGATCTACGACGTCGGACGCCACGTGGACAGCTCGGTGCACCTGTTCGAGGAGTGGGGTCTGCCCGTTTGGAAGCAGCCCGGCGATGAGGGCAAGAAGCTCACCGAGGGCGGCAAGCCCGTACGCTCCGGCAAGTGGCAGATCATGATCAACGGCGAGTCCTACAAGTGGATCGTCGCCGAGGCCGCCAAGAAGGCGCTGGGCACCGAGAACATCCAGGAGCGCGTCTTCATCGTCAAGCTGGTCAACGACAAGAACGATCCGGACCGCGTGGCCGGCGCCGTCGGCTTCTCGGTGCGCGAGGACAAGGTCTTCGTCTATAAGTTCAAGTGCTGCCTGCTGGTCTGCGGCGGCGCCGTGAACGTGTTCCGCCCGCGCTCAGTGGGCGAGGGTACGGGCCGCGCCTGGTACCCGGTGTGGAACGCAGGCTCCACGTACGCCATGGCCCTGGAGGCCGGTGCCGAGGGCACCATGCTGGAGAACCGGTTCGTCCCGGCCCGGTTCAAGGACGGATACGGCCCGGTGGGCGCCTGGTTCCTGCTGTTCAAGGCCAAGGCCCACAACGCCGCCGGTGAGGACTACCAGAGCAAGAACGCCCACCTGCTCGAGAAGCACAACTACGGTAACCACGCCAAGGGCCACGTCATGGGCACCTGCCTGCGCAACCACCTCATGATGGAAGAGATGCGCAACGGCAACGGCCCCATCTACATGGACACCCCGACGGCCATGGCGAAGCTGGCCGAGACCATGACGCCCAAGGAGATCAAGCACCTCGAGGCCGAGGCCTGGGAGGACTTCCTGGACATGACCATCGGCCAGTGTGGCGTCTGGGCCGGCGAGAACATCGAGCCGGACAAAGAGCTGTCCGAGCTGATGCCGACCGAGCCGTACCTGCTGGGCTCCCACGCCGGCTGCGCCGGCCTGTGGGTTTCCGGCCCGACCGATATCCCCGGTGCGCCCAACGACTGGACCTGGGGCTATCGAGGCATGACGACCGTCAACGGCCTGTTCACCGCCGGTGACGGCGTGGGCGCCTCCGGCCACAAGTTCTCTTCCGGCGCCTTCACGGAGGGTCGTATCGCGGCCAAGGCCATGGTGAAGTTCGTCCTGGACAACAAGGACTGGAAGCCCGAGCTGGACGCGTCCGTGGACGAGCTGGTCGAGGATATCTACAAGCCGGTGCGCAACTTCATCGAGTACAAGGACTACACCACGGCCATCGACGTGAATCCTCACTACATCACGCCGAAGATGCTGCAGTTCCGCCTGCAGAAGATCATGGACGAGTACGTGGCCGGCGTGTCCACCATGTATCAGACCAACGGCAAGATGATGGAGGTCGCCGAGCGCAAGCTGGAGATGCTCAAGGAGGACTCCCTGAAGATGCGTGCCAAGGACCTGCACGAGCTGCTGCGGGCCTGGGAGAACTACCACCGCATCCTGGCCGCCGAGGCCCACATGAAGCACATCCAGTTCCGGGAGGAGACGCGGTATCCGGGGTATTACTACCGTTCGGACTTCCTGGATCTGGACGACGACAGCTGGCGGGTCTTCGTGAACTCGAAGTATGACCGCAAGTCCAAGGAGTGGTCGCTGCGCAAGGTGCCCTACGTGCAGCTCATCAAGGACTGATCGTCACACAATAATAAGAAGAAATGATCGCGCGGTTGGCCGGGCACCTCGGTGCCCGGCCTTTTTGTTTTCGGGCCGCCTGCCCGCCATGTCTGTGGCCTCCTTGGGCGAACCCGCCTATGCCGTTGTCGTTCGGTAGAAAAGTTTCCGTCGGGGGTTGTTAGAATATGGCTCTCTCTCCTTCAGCGCCCGGGGCGGCCCGGAAAGGCGTAGCGTATGACCGACCACAAGCGCATCGACGATCCGGAGCTCTTCAACGATCCGGCGTTCGAGAAATTCGACGCGCCTGCGGGCAGCCCCGTGCGTCCCCAGCAGCTAACGCTCGACGACACCATGCAATTTCACTGCCACAAGGGGGTGTCGTGCTTCAACGAGTGCTGCATGAACATCGATCTCACGCTGACACCATATGACATTCTGCGCCTGGCCCGCCGGCTGCAGATCACGACCACCCAGTTCCTCCACCTGTTTGCCCAGACCTTCGACCTCGATCACCACGGGATGCCGGGCCTGAAGATGCGGCCCGTCGAAGGGGGCACGGCCTGCCAGTTCGTCACGGCCGAGGGCTGCAGCGTGTACCAGGACCGCCCAACCGCCTGCCGCTACTATGCGATGGGCACCATGGGCATGCGGCGCAAGGGAGAGAGCCGCCTGGAAGACGTGTACTTCATGGTGCAAGAACCGCACTGCAAGGGCCACGAGGCGGCGCACGCCCTCACGGTTCGCGAGTACCGGCGGGAACAGGGCGTCGAGCACTACGACGAGATGAATCGCGACTGGTTCGACATCATCGTCAAGAAACGCTCGGCCGGTCCCACCGTCGGGGCGCCCACCGAGCGCAGCTTCCAGCTTTTCTATCTCGCCAGCTATGACCCGGACGGCTTCCGGGAATTTACCCGCAGCCCGGGGTTTCAGGAGATGTTCGACCTGGACCCCGCCGAGCGCGACGCCCTGGACCGCGACGACGAGGCCCTGCTGCGCTTTGCCATGCGCCTTCTCAAGCAGGTCCTTTTCGGCGAGAGCACCATCCCCCTCAAAGAGGGCGCCGCGCAGCGCCGCTACGAGCAGCGCAAGGCAGCCATCGAGCAGAGGTGGAAGGAACAGGCAGAGAAATATCGGCTGAAGAAGCCCGGCGACGAAGACGGCGAGTAGCTGGCCCGGCTCACCGGGGCCGACGCGCCGAGAGGCCTCCGATTCTCGATCAACACCATCGCGCGTCGGTTCTGCGGCCAGCCGTGCGCCAGCCCCGCCGCCAGGGGCCGGCTGTTCTTTCCACCCCGCCGAGCCACCCCCGTCGGCCTACACGCATCGCCTATCGCTTCCACGAACAGGCCGACGGATTTCTGGGCGGTTTTGGCGTCTTGGCGAGCGAATAGGTATTCCCTCCTGCGCCCACCAGCTTCGCCGACCGCCCCGGCCTACTTGCCGGCGATCTCCTCCAGGGTCTTGGCCCGAATCACCTGGCCGTCCAGACCCGCGGCCTTGGCGTCGTACCCATAGGCCACTGACATCAGCGTCGAGTAATACACCACGGGCATTTTGAACTTTATGTTGTATTTCTTGTTGATGTGGTTCTGGTAGACCTCGACGTTCATCTGGCACACCGGGCATGGTGTGACGATCATGTCGGCCCCGCCGTCATAGGCCGCCTCGATGATGTCCTTGATGAGGGCCTGGCTCTTCTCCGGCTCGCTGAAGGCCAGGGCGCCGCCGCAGCAAGAGACCTTCTTGTCGTAGTTCTCAACCGGGTCCGCCCCCATGGTCTCTACCAGCTTGTCGAGATATTTGGGGTTCTCAAACGACTCCCCGTCTATGCCGAACGGGCGATTGGTCTGACACCCGACATATCCCGCAATTTTGACGCCCTCCAGCGGCTTCTTGACGTGCTTGCCGAGCTTGTCGTAGCCAAAATCCTCGACCAGCACCTCCACCATATGGCGGATGTTCTGGTTGCCCCTGACATTCAGCCCGGCCTCGGCCAGCGCCTGGTTGGTCTCGGCCATCAGCGCATCATCGCTGTGCAGGCGCTCCTGGGTCTCTTTTGTGGCCAGCCAGCACGCGGCGCAGGTGGCGACGATGTCTTGATCGGGGTTGGCCTGCTCGGACAGGGCCATGTTTCGGGCCGACAGCGCGAGACGCGGCAGCTCGCCGCCCTCCGCATAGCCGATGGACGCCGAGCAGCAGTTCCAGTCAGGGATCTCGTTGAGCCGGATGTCCAGCGCCTCACACATGGTGTGGACCGAGGTCTCGTAGTTGGACGCCGAGGCTGCCCTCTGCGAAGAGCAGCCGGGGTAGAACGAGTACTCTTTCTTTGCCATTGGGGTTCTCCTCAGCCTTCGACCTTCTGGGCCTTGGCCAGCTCGATCTCGCGGGCCTTGTCCAAGACAGCCTGCAGTCCCTTCGCGTCCTTGCACTTGTGGCCGCCCCAGAGCTCGCCCGGATTGAGGCGTTTCGCCTTCCACATTCCGAGACCGACATCCTGCATCTTGAGGGCCGTCTTGATGCCCTCCGCGAATCCGTTCATGAAGTACAGCGAAAGGCCCAGCTTTAGCTCGTTCACACGACCGGTCTTGATCATGTTTTTCCAAAACAATTTCGCGAACTTACGAGTGGGCTGCTGCTTCGGGGCGAGCCCCAACCGATCCGCGTAGTGGGCGAGGCCGTGCATGATGTGGGTGATCGGCAGCTCACGGGGGCAGCGCACGATGCAGTTGTAGCAGGAGGTGCACATCCACATGGACGACGATCGGAGGACCTCATCGCGCTTGCCGGCGCGGATCATCATGAACAGCTCCTGGGGCGGGTGCTCCCAGTGGGGCCCGAAGGGACAGGAGCCGGAGCACACGCCGCACTGCATGCACATCTTCACCCACTCGCCTTCCTCCACATTCGCCTCGACCTCCTTGAGGAAGTTGTTGCGATATCTTTCGACCATCGCCGTATTGAGGTTGCTCATTTCCGATCTCCTGACGTTCGCGGCAGGTTACGCGCTGCAGGCTGCCGGGCGAAGGCTGCGGTTTTCCGCCGTGTCACGATTTAGAACTTGAACGGGCTCAGCCCGATCTTCTCGATGGTTTCGGCCATCTCGTTGATGATCCTCGGGGCCCGCTCGATGTCGGTAATCGCGATCTCGTAGGTGGCGACCCGCTCCTTCTCCAGGCTGAGCTGCTCGAGGGTGTCGTCCACCTTGCTCATGCGATAGTGCGCCATCTCCGAGCCCTTTACGAAGTGGCACTGGTAGCTCTCGCCCTTCTGGCACCCCATCAGCAGTACGCCGTCGTACCCGGAGTTCAGGGCGTCGGTCACCCAAATGGTGTTCACCGACCCCAGGCACCGCACCGGGATCACCCTGGCGAACGCAGAGTATTCGGTGCGGTTCATGCCTGCCATATCAAGGGCCGGATACGCGTCGTTTTCGCATGCCAGCACCAGAATTCGCGGCTTCTCGTCGAACTCCTCGGGGATGTCCACGTTCTTAATCTGGGCGCCGACCGTGTCCACCGAGTAGTTGTCGAACGAGATGACACGCACCGGGCAGGCGCCCATGCAGGTCCCGCAGCGCCGGCAGCGCGACTCGTTGAACAGCGGATAGCGCTTGTCGTCTTCGTCGATGGCGCCGAACGGGCACTCCACGGTGCAGCGCTTGCACTGGGTGCAGCCGTCGTAGCGCACCTTGGGGTACGACAGGTCGCCGGAGCGGGGATGTGCCGCGCGGCCCAGGGCGGCGTTCTCCGCGGCCTGTATGGCCTTGAGCGCCGCGCCTGTGGCGTCCTCGATCGCCTGGGCGATGTCCATCGGCCGGCGCACGGGACCGGCGGTGTAGATGCCCGTGCGCCGCGTCTCGTAGGGGAAGCAGATGAAGTGCGAGTCGTTGAAGCCGTGCTTCAGGTGCGGAATGTCCTTGCCCTGGCGGTAGCTCAGGTTCAGGATCGAATCGGCGTTTACCTCCCATTCCCCGGGCTCGTTCTGCGGGACCTGCTCGATGTCCACACCGCCGTTGGGGACCATCCCGGTGGCCAGCACCACTAGATCCGCGTCGTCTTCCGCGTCTTCGTCGAGGATCAGGTCCTTGAACCTCACCGTCAGCTTGCCCCCATCGGCCTTCACCTCGCTGGCCACGCCCTTGGTGAAGATGATCCCCTTGTTTTGGCCCGAGCGGTAGAAGTCCTCGCCCCCGGCGCCGGGGGCGCGCAGGTCCGTGTACAGGACCGTGGTATCGGCGCCGGGGTTGCGGTCCTTGAAGTACATGGCTTGCTTGATGGAAGTGGTGCAGCAATGCCCCGAGCAGTACGGCAGGTGGTCCTCCTTGTCGGAGCGCTGGCCGGCGCATTGGATGAACACCACGTTGCTGATTTCCTTGCCGTCCGATGGGCGCTTGATGGCCCCGTCCCCGGCCTCGGCCACCAGGCGCTCCAGCTCGAGTTGGGTGACCACATCGAGGGACTTGCCGTAGGCGAGCTCCGGCAGCCGACTGGCATCGTACTCGCGAAAGCCCGAGGCCTGAATGATGGCGCCGAAATTCTCCGTCCTGGTGGAGGAAGACTCGGCCGTGATGTCCACCGAGAAACGGCCCGGGGCGCCGGAGGTCTTGGTCAGGCGGCTGGTGAGATGGACAGTGATATTGGGGTCGTCGCCGATTTCCTTGATCAGCTCCTCGACGCCCGTGTCGGCGGGCTCGGCGAACGGGTAGTGATCGGGTACCCGCTTCAGCAGCTTGGCGGCGGTGCCGCCCAGCTGGCCTTCCTTCTCGACAATGGTGACCTTGTAGCCGGCCTTGGAGGCCTCGCGCGCCGCGGTGAGCCCGGAGATCCCTCCGCCCACCACCAGCAGGCTCACGTTATCCGCCGACTCCGGGCTCTTTTCCGGCGGGGTCATGTGTTTGACCTCGTTGACCGCCATGCGCACGTAGTCGTCCGCCATCTCCTGGGTGGTCTCCCGGGCCTCATCGGTGTCCGGGCGCACCCAGATCACCCCTTCGCGGATGTTGCCGCGGGACAGCGCGACGCCTTCGAAGCTGAAGGCCTCGGGCTTCGCCCGGCGCGAGCAGGCGCAGATGGCGAGGCGATTGACGCCCTCGTTGTCGATGTCGTCCTGGATCAGCCTCACGCCGTCCTCGGAGCACAGAAAATCGTGCTCTTTGACGATGTTGGCCTTGACCTCGCGCTCGGCGATGGTGGCCATCTGCCGAGTGTCCAGGCGGTCCCCGATCCCGCAGCCCCTGCAGATGTAGCAACCGACAATCTTTTCATCCGCCACTGTCTTAACCCTCCGTTCCCGCGACGCGGTTGACGACCTGGATCGCGCGCAGCGCACTCGCCGTGGCGTTCTGCACCGAGCGGTTGACGTCGAGCGCGTCCGATGAGGCCCCGGCCGCGAAGAATGCCCCATTGGCCGGGTCCTGCTCGATGTAGCCCTCCTCGTTGATCTTCAGCTCCACCGGGAAGGCATCTCTGGGGACACTGGGCTCCATCCCGATGGCCAGCACCACGAGCTCGTGGGGGTTGCTGTACCGATGGTAGCCCTCCGTATCCACGCCCTGCAGGACGGGATTTCCGGACTCGCGATCCTCGGTGATGGAGGCGACTTTGGACTTGATGAACGAGGTGTTCGGATCCTGCTTCACCTTGCGGTAGAAATCGTCGATGCGGTCGATAGCACGGATATCGATATAGTAAATGCTCGACCTGCCGTCATCGCCGTATTTCTCACGCACGTAGTTGGCGTGCTTCAGGCTCGCCATGCAGCAGATGCGCGAGCAGTGTTTCAAATGATTGCGATCCCGCGAGCCCGCACACTGGATGAAGGCGATGTCCTTGGCCTCTTTGCCGTCCGAGGGGCGCAGGATCTTGCCGCCCGTGGGGCCGTGAGGGTCGGCCAGGCGCTCGAACTCCACGCTGGTGATCACGTTGGCGATCCGATCGTAGCCGTAGGGTTGGATCTTCGCCGCATCATAGGGCTTCCAGCCCGTGGCCCAGACAATGGCCCCCGCGTTGAGCTCGAGCTCCCGGGCTTCCATGTCCAGGTCGATCGCCCCGTATCGGCAGGCCTCTTTGGCCTTTGCGGCGTCGTCGGTCCCGGCGATGCGCGGGTCGATCACGTAGCGCTGGGGGTAGGCCATGGCGTGCGGGAGGTAGGCCCCCTTCCGCTTGCCAAGGCCATAGTTGAACTCGTCGTCGAACTCGGCCTCCACGGCATCGCTGCACGCGCCGCAGGCCGTACAGCTCTCGTTCACATAACGGGGACGCAGCGTGACCTTGACCTTGTAGTCGCCGGGCAGACCGGAAACATCGCTCACCTCGGCCATGGTGAAGATGCGCAGGTTCTTGTTGGCCTTGGCGCGGCGCAGGTTGATCTCCAGGCCACAGGTCGGGTGGCACAGCTTGGGGAAGTAGCGGTAGAGCTGACTGACGCGTCCGCCCAGGGACGGGTTCTTCTCCAGCAGGATGACCTGTTTCCCGCACTCGGCCGCCTCCAGGGCCGCGGTCATGCCGCTGATCCCGCCACCCACCACCAGGATGGTCTGGTTGGTTGCGATTGCTTCCGACATTGAGCCTCCTCCGTTCCGGGATCCCATTAATAACACTAATCGTGGTTGCCTCGCGGACCGGCGCGGCGGCGCTGTGCAGCGGCAAATAGTCGGTGCTGGTCGGCGAGGCCCGGCGCGTCTCTTCGTGGCGCCGGCCAGGCCCCCGAATGACCGGCCACAATCCTTTGCGACTGAAGGGGTTATCCACTACCGGCTGCGACGTTCTCGAGGGCGTGCGGCCCCCGCTGAGGGATATCGATGACCCGCGTTCGAGTGGTATTACAGTACTCCTCCCCTACCGCCGGCGCCAGCGCCCGCGCACCCCCGCAACAATTGAATTTTCGTATACGCTAATAGATTGTCTATATAACTTTTTTATGGGTGCGGCAGGGATTTTGGCGCCCCAANNTCTTTGGCTCGGTCTAAGTAATCTGCGAGAGTACGGTAGATCGTTTGATCTCTAGAGCGCGCAAGATGAGGGCATTGTGGTGGGCGCGAAGGCTCTGAAGCCCGAGGAGTACCACGTTCGCACCGAACCCTTCTACCAACCGGTGGGCGGGGAGATCGCGGTGTTCGAGGCGGCGTATATCGCAACCAGCTAGCGGTGTTGCTCAAGGGGCCACGGGCTGCGGCAAGACCCGGTTCATGGAGTACATGGCCTGGCGTCTTGGACGCCCCCTGATCACGGTCTTTTGCCACGATGATCTCACCGCCTCGGACTTGGTGGGCCGCTACCCGGCCAGCGGCGGCGAGACCCTCTGGGTGGATGGCCCCTTGGCCCGCGCCGTGCGCGCGGGCGGCATATGCTACCTGGACGAGACCGTCGAGGCACGAAAGGACACCATGGTGGTGATCCACACGCTGGCAGACGACCGGCGCGTGCTGCCCATCGACAAGCGCGGCGAGCTGGTGCAGGCGCCGCCCCAGTTCTGCATGGCGATCTCCTACAACCCCGGCTACCAGAGCGTGCTCAAGGACCTCAAGCAGAGCACCCGCCAGCGCTTCGTGGCCCTGGAGTTCGACTATCCCGAGGACCAGCTCGAGGGGGAGATCGTTTGCCGCGAAACGGGCGTGGACGAGGACACGGCCGCCCGCTTGGTGAAGTTCGCGCACATGACGCGAAACCTAAAGGGCAGTGGCCTCGAGGTGGGTGCGAGCACCCGGCTGCTGGTGCACGCAGGCAAATTGATCGCGGCCGGTGTGCCCCCCGGAGCCGCGTGCCAGGGGGCCGTTGCCCAGGCCTTGACCGATGACGCCGAGATGCTGGCGGCGATCGGCGGGCTCTCCTCGTCGGTGTTCTAGCCCGCATCTCTCACCGGGCGGCCAACGGCCGTGCTGCAACATCCTGAACCACAAATGGAATGGGAGATAGTGCGGAGCGATCGAGTGACGACACACTATTATCGCCGTTGGCCTATCGCGGTTCAGGCTTGTCTTCGCGCCCGTAGGCTTGCTCTTCA
>JABAHS010106195.1_pt1 | contig 45635 bp, 74 predicted proteins | sample 7062111 | NCBI WGS metagenome assembly JABAHS01 (sample SAMN14534600, study PRJNA622989) | marine sediment metagenome | biome: marine biome [ENVO:00000428]; feature: marine pelagic biome [ENVO:01000023]; material: deep marine sediment [ENVO:00002113]; isolation source: pool of 4 deep marine... | reverse complement strand
CAGGGAATACGCCGACCTCGACGAGGTCGCCGCTGATTACGCCAGCACAGACGACGAATACAAGGCCGCCAACGCGGCTTTCGCGCAGACGCCTCGAGTTGAAAAAGTGAAGATCGGCGTCAGGGCCACGCCAGTCGCGCAGATTCAAACCCTTGACTTCGACGCCGACTTCGTGACTGGCAACAACATCGATTTGGAGATCAACGAGGTCGCTATCACCACGGTGCCTTTTAATGGCACACATGCTCAGACATTGACGGACTTAGCCGCTGAGATCCAACTCAATTCCGATGTCTCTACAGCGACGGTGACGGGGGCACGCCAGATCACAATCACGGCACAAAAGGCTGGCGTCCCCGTCGCACTTACGAATATCGCCGTAACCGGAGGCGCGTCGCAAGCCAACGGATCGACGACGACGACGACGCCAAATGTCGGCGTCACCGAGGACCTCAACGCCATCGTTCTCAACGACGACGAATGGTATGCACTGGTGCTGACGAGCAGGGACGCCGACGAGGTCGAACTCGCGGCGGCATGGATCGAAGCCCAAGCGAAGATATTCTTCACGGCATCAGACGACGTCAATATCAAGGACGCGCTGTCGACCACGGATATCGCGTATATCTTGAACTCGAAGAACTACGACAGGACAGCGGTGGTGTTTAACGAAGCGCCATCGGATTTCATTGACGCCGGTTGGCTGGGATACGGGTTGTCTCAAGACCCGGGGTCAATCACGTGGAAATTCAAAGACATTGCGGGTGCCGTCGTTTCTTCGCTGACGGCTACGGAGAGAACAGCCGTCCTTAATAAGAAAGCCAATCTCTACACCGAGATCGGCGGCATCGACATGATGGAGGAGGGCACGATGGCCGGCGGAGAGTTCATTGACGTCATTCGCGGCGTCGACTGGCTCACGGCGCGAATGCAGGAAAACGTCTTCGGTCTTTTAGTGAACTCGAAGAAGATCCCATATACCAACGCCGGAATCGCACAGGTCGAGGGCAAAGTCAGGACGAGTCTCGACAACGCAATACGGCAATCCGTGCTTAGGGCGAATGTCGAGAAGTATAACGGTCTGCCGTATTTCCTAGATGTGCCGACGGTGAACGAGATCGCGGCCAACGACAGGGCGCAGCGGTTATTGCCAGATATCGAGTGGGAAGCCGATCTCGCTGGGGCGATTCACAAAGTTACGATTAAGGGCAGGGTTGTTGTTTAACAAATTTCAAGGAGGTTATCATGGTATGGACATATGATCCCGGGCAGGTCTCGGTGAGCGTCGGCGACTTCGATATCACTGGATTTCAGCCCGGCACGATGGTGACGGTCGAGAGGGACGAGCGGATGTTCACAAAGCAGATGGGCACGCAGGGCGAAGGCACGCGGAGCAAGTCAAATGATAGATCGGGACGGATTACGATCATGTTGATGCAGACCAGCCCGTCAAATGCCATCTTGTCTTCGCTTGCCGCACTCGATGAATACGGAAACGCTGGCCTCGTCAACGCGCAGGTCAAGGACGCCAGCGGCAAATCGATTTACCAAGCCGAAACCGCTTGGATCGAGGGCTACCCCAATGCCGAGTACGCCAACGAAGCCGGTCCCAGGGAGTGGGTGATCGTAAGCGATAAAATCACAATGTTTGAAGGCGGGAACGCGTAATGGCTAGGCACACAAAAGAATTTGAAGTCGATGGCGTGAAGTACAAGACCACGCATCTCCCAGCAACCACGGCGAATAAATTGCTGATAAAACTGTCTAAGGTCCTCACCCCTGGCTTGATGGCATTGGCGTCGGCGAATCAAGACGGTGAGGTAACGCTTGATCTCATTGGCAATCTCTTGACGCAAATGCTGTCGGTGACGGACGAAAACGAAGTCGACGAAAACATTAAAACGCTGTTGAGCACGACGCAAATGATTGATGGCTCTGGCGCGATCAGGCCAATTCAATTCGATACCGACTTCGCGGGACGACTTGGTCATATGTATAAAGTCCTCAAGGAAGTTCTTGATTTTCAGTACAGCGATTTTTTCGCCGAAATCGTCGGATTCGTGGGGGCAGCACCGACGATCAGCGATTCGTTAGAAACCCCCACGAGCAAGATCAAGGCGATGAGCTAGATTGGGCGGTATGGAGATTAGTAGTTAGGGAAATCGCCAGCTTTCAAGAGATCGATACCCATTGGTCTATTATTGATCTCGCGGACGCCAATGACGCAATGGACGAAATTTATGAACTCGAAAAACGCGAGATCCAAAAAGTTGAAAGGCAACTCAAGACCGGCGGGAGACATGCGAGGCGAAAATGATAGTCAGAGAACTCATTGCGAAACTCGGATTCAAGACGGATCAAGCGCAACTGAAAAAGGCAAACAAGGGCTTTTCAAATCTCAAAGGAAGTCTTCTTAAGCTCGGCGGCATAGCGGCTTCTGCCGCTGCCGCAGTTTCAGCCGTAATAATCCCAGCAGCACAACTCGAAGACAAACTGCGTGAAGCCCTGATATTGACGGGTGAGACCGGGAAAGCGTTTGACAAGCTCAATAAAGACATGACGAACTCCGCGCAGGACCTCTCGGATCAACTCGGTGTGGCGGCAACGGATGTCGCCGAGGGCTTTTATCAAGTGCTGTCAACGGGTGCCGAGGCGATGTCGCCGCAGTTCAATGCGGTTTCGCAGACCGCGATAAAATTTGCGAAGACCATAGGCATATCCGTTGCTAGCAGTGTTGAGCGCATCAACGACACTCTGAACGCGTTTCAATTGGAAGGCACAGAGGCCGAGAGAGTAGCCGACGTCTTTTTTACGACGTCAAAGCTCGCGGCAACGACTGTGCCTCAATTGGCGGCTGCAATGAGAGACGCCGCGCCAGCGGCGGCGACGATGGGCATAAGTCTTGAGGAGACTAGTGCGATCTTGGCTACGATGGCACAAAAAGGCATCAAGGGCGCTCAGGCCGGGACGGCGTTCCGGCAGATCATGTTGAAACTCGCGAAGCCAACCAAAGAGGGAGAGCGCGCGCTTAAGAAATTCGAGACGCGGATATTCGACGCCAGCGGAAAGACGCGCGACATAGTGTCGATACTGAAGGACCTGCAAAAAGGTCTTGGCAATATGACTGAAAAGCAGAAGGCCGCGAACCTCAAGGCCCTTGTCGGCGAGGAGGCGTTTTCGCGGCTGGCGGCGATCCTAAATTCAAACCTTGATATCACAGCGGAGTACGTCGAGAAAAACAAGGAAGCCGCGGGATCCCTTGATCTCGCGTTTAGTCAAAGAGTCGATACCGCTGTCCAAAAACTTGAGAAGATGAAGGTCTCCCTTAAGAATTTAGCATCAGAAGGCGGTGAACCGTTCTTGGATTCAGTAACGGATAGCGCGCAGTCACTAACTGAATTCATCCAATTGCTTAGAGAGTTTTTGGAGATGTCGCCGGGCTTCATGAAGTTCCTGAAGATCATCGGCGGTATTTTTGGCTTTCTTGCGAAATGGTTTACGCCTATCGGACAATTGGGTCGCGCGATTTCGGGTCTAACGGATGATCTCAGGGAGATGACTTTGGAAGCCGCGAAACTAAGGGCCGAAGAGTTTGGTTTTAGACTTCCGCAATTGCAAGTCGCGCCCGCTGGCGGACCATCGATTTTAGGCGCTAGACCAGGCGCGGGACCAGCGTTGAGACCCGACGTAAGGAACGAGTTCAAGTTCGACCTCACGATCCAAGCGCTGCCAGGCACAGAGAATGACGAACTCGTTGAGATGACAAAGACTCAGGTCAGGGACGTCTTTAGCGATATGATGCGAAACGCGAGAAGCGATAATCAAGGCGGGGGTGTGTGATGCCGTTGGCGAGTCTTTTTTTCGGACAGCAACGATCTGAGATCGGCAGTATCGTAGTCGATGCCGTCATAAGAGAAGTTCATGAAAACACATCTCAAGTCACGGAAAATCCCGTTGAGGAAGGCGCTGACGTCACGGACCACGTCAGGATCATGCCGAAGATGCTCACTATGGATTGCGTGATATCCGATACGCCGTTGAGTCTCAGCGTGATCCGAAATATCAGCGGCGCCGTTGGCAGCGTCACGGAGTTAATCAGTGGCCGTACGCTTTCAAAGGACGCCTACGACAAACTCGTGGAGATACAGGAACTCCGGGAACCCATCACCGTTGTGACGGGACTCAAGGCCTATGAGAACATGGTCTTGGAACGACTGACGACGCCAAGGGATTCGAGGACGTCGAACGCCATTCATTTCACGGCAAGATTCAAAGAAGTCGTCGTCGCCAGGACTAAGACGATCGGCGGCGGCGGATCCCTAGCCGACGGCGTGAAGTCCATCGGCGCGCCGACATCGGATCTCGGCAGTCAGGTATCGCTTGAGGTCCCGCCGTCGAGTCCATTGGCCGCCGGAAATAATGTGACGACGCTTGGCACGCAAGAAGTGCGGGGCGCCACCGGAACTTTTGACGTCCTCGGCGGTCTCAGGGGGGTGCTGTAATGGCGATCTTCGAAATACCGACGACATCTGATTTCGCGGATTTCAAGCTGAGGACGGTTCTTGAAGGCGGGACCTATGTGTTTCGAATTTATTGGAATAGTCGACAACAGAGATGGCATTTGTCGATATCCGACCCCGACGAAACTCCAGTGTTGATGGGCATCCCCCTTGTCGCAGACACCGACGTCATAGGCGCTTTTGAGATCCCCGGGCTACCGCCTGGCATTATAATGCTCTACGACTCCGGAGAGAAAAGAGAAGAGGCGGGGCGCGACGACCTCGGCAGCAGGCATAGATTGCTTTACGAAGAATCGGAGGCCGCGTAATGGCACAGATAAAGTTGACGGATAAAGACATCTTATACCTCCGCAAAGTCAATCTGACCGTCATCCCTCTAGTTGGGGACGTCAGATTGATTGAGGATCTTCGCATAAGATTCGATCTCACTAAGACCAGCGTAAGCGCGCCGAACTCAGGGGAGATTGAGATTTTCAACGTCAGCGAGAGCACGCGCTCCGTATTTGAAAGCAAAGGCGCGCGAGTGTTCCTGGACGCTGGCTACACCAATACGGCGGCGACGATTTTCCGAGGCGACATATCGAAGCCAATTCATCAATCCGAGCCGCCGGACATTATTACGAAACTCGAGGTCAGGGACGGCAATAATAGATATAGAAACGCCAGACTAGATAAGGGATATCCCCCGGGGATCAGATTCAATCAAGTCATTCAGGACCTCGCCACGGAGTTCAAGATCCCATTGGCGTCGCTAATCGACATCCCCAACGTGCAGTTCGCCAATGGTCTGACGCTGACGGGCACGATAAGAGATCATCTCAATTACCTCACAAAAAAAGAGGGCTTGGAGTGGTCGATCCAAGACGAGACGCTACAGATCATTCCGAAAAAGAAATTCACGGTCGACGAAGTCGTTGTCTTAACGCCCGAGACGGGATTGGTGAAGAGTCCGAGCAAGACAAAGGCCGGCGTTGAGTTCGAGTCTTTACTCCAACCAAAGCTAAGACCTGGGCGAAGGGTTCAGATAGAGAGCAAATTTTTCAAAGGACTCTACAAAGTCAGGAAGGTCCAGCACAAGGGCGATTCATTATTCGGCGAGTTCATTACGAAATGCGAGGCGGTGTAAATGGTACTTGATTTCATCACGGAGCAAGACGAGCCACAGAATGAGATAACGCCGACGCTTTCCGAGGTCATAGCGGAATCCGAGGAAGCGCTGCGCGCCGACATCAAGGTCGCGCTTCCGGCGAAGATCATAAGCTACGACAAAGACAAGCAGCTCGCCGTCGTGCAACCGCTTGTCAAGAAGAAGTACAACGACGGCTCCGTGGTTTCGATGCCGCAGATATTTAACGTGCCGGTGGCGCATCCCCGAGCGGGCAGCGCATACATTCACATGCCGATCAAGAAAGACCACAACGTCTTGCTGGTTTTCGCAGATCGCTCTCTCGATAAATGGCTTTCCACGGGTGGCGACGTCGATCCCGACGACGTGAGGACGCATCACGTCTCAGACGCCATCGCATACCCCGGACTCTACCCATTCAGTGAAGCCGAGGACATCGACAACGGCGACGACATCATAGTCAAAAACAAAAACGGGGACTCGCAACTCGAGATGCGCATCAAGCCCAATAATCACTTGCAGTTCATCAACAAAGACAATGAACTCGTGAACGTCCTCAACGAGATGCTGAGAGTCATAAGGGAGTCCGTGGTCTACACGTCGACGGGTGCGCAACCGCTTAGGCACGCAGAATTTTCAAAAATCGCTTCAAAACTAAAATCTTTCGAGGAGGTGTGATATGGCGATGTCAGTTTCGGGTTTGAAGAACAGGATTATCAGCAAGGTCAATGTTAGGATAAGACCAAGATTTAAACCCATTCCATCGGATGACCACAAATTATCGGGATATGATTTCGATGATTATTGGGACGACGTCGCAGCGATTATTGCGGAATCCGTACATGAGGAGATCACGATAAACGCTCGATGCAGCGGCATCGATACGCCAGGAGGGGACGCACATAGTAACGTCCAAATCATATGAGTAGCTGGGCACTAGACGAAAATCAGGACCTCAAGGTCACGAACAACAGCTTGACCCTCACTGAGGGCCAAGAGGCGATTCGCCAGCACATGACGAATCGGTTTCAGACGTTTTTGGGCGAGTGGTTTCTCGACACCAGCGTTGGCGTGCCTTATTTTCAGCAGATACTCATTAAGAACCCCGCTGCCGCAGTTGTTCAAGACATACTCAAGGCAACGATTTTGCAGACGCCTGGCGTGATATCAATTCTTAATTTCGACGCGGATTACGACGTCGCGGCTCGGGAGTTCAGTCTAGAATTTACGGCTGATACAATTAATGGCCCGATTGATTTCTCACAGATAGTGGAGGTCTAACATGGCATTCGGCGTAACAGATGATGGATTCGTAACGAAGAGATTGCAGGACATCAAGACGGAGATCGAGGACTCAATCCGTGACGTCTTGGGGACGGCGATCAACTTATTGCCGACGGAAAGCCTGGGTCAGGTCGTTGGCATACTTTCGGAACGCGAGGCCCTGCTTTGGGAACTCGCGGAGGACGTCTACAATTCACAGTATCCCGGGTCGGCGAGCGGAGCAAGTCTTGACTACGTGGTGTCGCTAACCGGAATCGAGAGACTTGGCGCGACGTTCTCGCAGGGCGTGATAACGTGTTTCGGCACGCAGAGCACGATAATTCCAGCGGGATCCGTGGTTTCGGTCGCCGGCAATCCCGATGCGAGATTCGAGACCGACGGCTCGGCAACGATTGGACCCGGCACAGACGAGGTGCAGACCATAACTTTTTCCGGAACTCCCACAAGCGGTGAGTTCACTTTGATTTTCAGCGGCGAGGAGACCGCGGCTATCCAGTGGGACGACGCCGCGATCGACGTGCAGAACGCCCTCAATGCCCTTAGCGCGTTGTCGGCCGTCACGGTTTCGGGTAGTTTCGGCGCGGGATTCGTCGTGACGTTCGCCGGCGCCGACGGCGAGCAACCACAGCCGGACCTCGAGGAGGGCAATACCAATACCCTCGACGACGGCTCGCCGGTGACGATATCAATAGCGGAGACCACGCCGGGAAAACTGCCGAATGTCGACGTCAGCGTAACCGCCGAAACCGCTGGGGCCATCAGCGCCTTGGCGGGGACGCTTACCGTCATTGAAACCGTCGTCGCGGGCTGGGATAGCTGCACGAATGCCGCGGATATCGTCGAGGGCAAGAACATCGAGACCGATGCCGAACTCCGAGTCAGGCGTCTTCAAACGCTGTCCCAGCCCGGATCTGCGACCGTTGACGCCATAAGGGCGAAGATATTGTCGATCGACGAAGTCAAGGCCGCTGTGGTCTTCGAGAACATCCAAGACGTCACCGACGGCGAGGGCAGACCCCCGCACTCAATTGCGCCGGTCGTGCTTGACGGCGACGACAACGACATCGCTTTGGCGATACAAACCGTTAGACCCGCCGGAATTCAGATGTTCGGCGACGTCAGCGTTGTGGTTCAGGACTCGCAGGGCTTCGATCAAGAAATCAAGTTCTCGCGCCCGACGGAGATCGATATCTATCTCGAGGTCGACATCAAGACCGACAGCACGTTCCCCACTGGCGGAGAAGACGCGATCACTGACGCCATACTTGACTACGCCGGAATCAACTTCTCGATCGCCGACGACGTCATCACGTCTCAGCTCTACTGCCCGATCCACGAGATCCAAGGCGTGACGGATATCGATTTAAGAATCGACACCTCAAATATCCCTCTCGTCCAGAAGTTGACGTTCGACGCCGACTTCGTCACGGGTAACGCGATAAACGGCAAAATTGCCGGAAGTGCGATCACGCCGGTTCCATTTAATACCACGCACGCGCAGACGCTTTCCGATCTCGCGGCGGAGATCCAGAGCGATGCCTTGATAACGACGGCTGCCGTAACCGGTGCCCGTGAGATCACCGTGACATCTGCGGCGGCGGGATCACCGGGACCGCTGAGTGACTTCGTCGTCACGGGCGGCGCCACGCAGCCCGTTGCCGACGTAGAGACGACGTCGCACAGCGACGACAACATCCCGATTGCGGCCGACGAGATAAGTTCGTGGGATTCCACGAGAATAAAGGTGACGAAATTATTATGAGCGTTGTAAAGATCACAGATCACGAAGCACAGGCCCTCGGCAGACTCATAACGCAGTTCAAGGAGTCGACGAAACTCAAGGGCGTGATATCTTCGTTTGTCAGCGGCCAGCAGGACCTCGAGGACGTGTTTTGCGACGTCGACGTCTCGAGACAGCTCGACGTCGCCACGGGCCAGCAACTCGATAACATCGGCGAAATAGTGGGGCGCGCCAGAGGCGGCTTGAGCGATGAAAAATATAGACTTCAGCTCTACGGACAGATCGGGATAAACGTCTCGAAGGGAACGCCGGAGGACCTCATAAGCATCTTTAATATCCTCACGGGTTTCTCGCAGTCGCAGTATTCGCAGAGCCCAATTGCGCAATGCAGCATTTTCGGCGGCGAACCGCCGATAAGCGGAGACGAACTCTTCAACGACGGCGATATGGAGGCCTCCGACGTCAGCGCATGGACCGCGGAAAACAGCGCCACACTTACAAAACAAACGGCGTCGCCGTATGAAGGCAGTCGCAACTTAAGAGTGGCGTACAACGGCAGTGCCGACCCCGGCGCGAGCCAGAGCGTATTGACTCCGGGATCGTGGTATCTCTTAAGCGCTTGGGTGAGGATGGAGAACACCAGCGGGCCAGTGCCGGAAATCAAGAACGGCGCGTCGACGATATACGTCGGCATTCCCTATGCCGATTGGTATCAGGTGTATTTCACTTTTGTCGCAAGCGATCCCAAGATCGTCTTGGGATCCGATCACTCCTCCGCGGGATATGTGGAGTACGACGTCGCGAGCATACAATTGTTGCAGTTGGACAATACGAGTGATATCTATAAAATATGTCAAAGCATCGTCCCGGGCGGCGTTAGATTGAATGCCATCGGGTGGTACGACGGCGACGACGCTTTTGCATTCGCCGGCTCGTCTATCGGTAAGGGATTTGGGAGCGTAAGCGATCCCACAGTCGGCGGCAAATACGCTACCATAACGGATAGCGCATGAGGTAATTATGGGACTTTCTAAGCCAGATCATTCGAGGTGGACAACGAGTCAATCCTCATCCAATTTCTTAGAACCCTCTGAGGGCAAGAAAGACATCGGCTGGCAAGCCGGTGAACGCCCGCCTAACCAGTACATGAACTGGCTGCAAAACAAGAGCTACGAGTGGGAGGTGTATTCCGAGCATCAATTCGACAGAATCGATTCCCTGATACTTGGCAGCGGAGCATTACTCAATTGGTCCGGTACTCAGATAACTTTTTCATCCGATATCTCTATAGTCTTCAAATTTAAAAACAACATTTACACAAACACCATCGACTCGACAGATAGCCCCATCGCACTAGCAGATGGAGAAGCCGTTGTCGCAATTCTCGACGAGTCCAATGCCACGCTGACGCAAGTCGCATATGGATCAATAACAAAAGGCGATTATTCAATTGTGCCGCTGTCTTCGTTAACCGAAAACACAAGCGAGCATGAGGTCATACTTTTTTGGCGATCCGGAGGCGGTTTAGTAATTCCACAACTCAGACAGATATTACAACCTGGACTAGACTTTGGGTTGGGCGAAGTAGTGCCATATGTGCAAGCTGGGCAAAAATTTTGGTGGGACGGCGTAAGCAATACCTATACGTGGGAGGTTTCACCAAATGTCATTCAACACGTTTGCGCTGGCGTTCCCGTCGTAAATTATGCCTCCACGGTTGCACGATTTCTAGACGGCGTATCCATAAGCGTTAAGTCCGGTCAAAAGATTCATGTCGACGACATCGGCGACACGTATTTCATCGAGTCCAGCCCGAACCGGCTCGATACCTACGCTGGAGGCTACAGGCACTTAAGTTTGATAAGCCAAAGCGGCGATGGAATTTTTGCAGTCCAAGGCTATGATAATGGCATTACTGGGTCTGAGTTGAGGATGTATCACGAGCGCAATGGATCCCCTCTGCAAAACGGCGACAATCTTGGAGTTCATAGTTTTCGCGGATTGAATTCGGTATCGGCGGAAACCAATTTTATTAGCATTAAAGCAATCGCCAACGTTGTTACGGATGGAGCGGAGGAAAGCACTCTAACATTTAGTCAAATGCTTGGAGGCGCGTTTGCGGTTCGCTATACATTTAAGCCCGACGGCTTACTTCTGCCCTCCCTTGATCCTCCTCCGGCTGCGAATTATATGACGAGGGGTGCGGTCCCTAAAGCGTGGCTAGACTACAATGACGATTCTGGATCAACTGCAAATTCTTTTAACATTGATTCCGTTGGTGACGACGATGGCGATGGACTTTATGATGTAAACCTTGATCTAGATTATGCATCGACTGGATATTCTACTGTCGCCAATTATCAGACGTCATTGGGTGTGTCTGATCGATACGCCAATTGTGGGCCTTTAACTAACGGATCAATAAGGGTTACTATATTTGATATAAGTTCCGTCGGTGGCGTTGATGGTGATTTTCAGCTTATTTCCATAGGGGACCAATAATGCAAATAATCATAAAAAAACGAGATGGCGGCGTATTAATAATTAAACCAAATGCCAAAAAGTTTGGACCCGAACGCAAGGAGGTCATGAAAGAGGTCACACATGAAGTCCACGTGCTCCGAGAGGACGAAGAAACGGGACTGACATACGTTGCCAAAGAAGAGGTTGTGACTGCTGTCGTCGACAGAGTCATAAGGCCCTATTCTGAATCCAGCGGTTTGCAGAGATACATCAATCCCGATCATGTCAATTTCGTCGGAGAAATACACGAATGGTTTCTCTACGACGGCGAAATCGACAAATCTGATTTGGAATCACGAAAACAACTGTATTGGGAAGGCGATGAAATCAAGAAAGACTACGCCTGGGAAAAGAGGTTGATGCCGAATCAGTTGATAAAGAGGAAGCACATCAAACGCTTGAGAAAGAAAGTCGGGGATGAATTGGCTCGGACTTCGCCAAATCCAATTGATGCCATCGCCAAACTGCTTGAACTCGATGAGTGCCGCATCGAGAAAGCCGGCACATCCAATGAAGAATTGTTTTGGGTCGAAAAAGCAGTGGCCAACCTCGACGAAGACGGCCACGACAAGCCAGAGATCCGCAAGAAACTACAAGACAAAATCAAGGAACTCAAAAACGGAGGTCAGTGATGCCAACGATTCAGCCCGCGGTATACGCGGAAAAAGATGGAAACCTCGAGGTCACTACAACTGAGGAGAAGAAAGAAGTTTATTCGATGGAAAGACTTCTTGAGTTGAAGGCTCATTATGAAGCCGACGTCGCTCACTTTACTGCGAAAGTCGCCGAAGTCGATGAGTTAATTACGCAATTGCAAAACCTAAGCACATAAGGAGAAAATCATGGATGCCAACGCCGGAACTAAAAAAGAAAATCCTCAGAAACCAAAGCAGGGCCAACCCACGAATCCCAAAGATAAACCCGAACTCAAGGAGGTCCGCAATCTCGGGCAAAGAGTCGTTGTGTATGGCGTGCGCGTCACCTACAACTCCTGTAGGGAATCCGTTCATCTCGTTGCAGATCACAGGATCAACAAATATCTCCAAACGCTTGAGATGACCACCGCCGAAAACAATGTTGTCGTCATTCCGATGTCGAAGATCGACAGCATCGAGTGCGATCAAAGATATATCCAAAAACTCAACCAAAGATTCCAGCAGTCCGTGCAGGCGCCAAAGAAGCCTGGGGACAAACCAAAGGGAGGCGAAGATGTTTAAAGCATTCCTCATAGCATTACTTCTATTGATGCCGGTAAGCGCTGACGCCGCGAGTGCGTGGCCTTCGCCGAATAATCAGAACACGCAGCCCATTGCCTGCGTCGACGCCAGCAACGCAAACGAAATGGTCGGCGTGAATTGCGATTCCAACGGCAAACTCTTGGTCAACGCGACTATCGGCGGCGCGACAACAGTCGCAAACGGCGTCGTTGATATCCCCAACGATGGAGCAACCGACAGGACTCAAATGCCGAGTCTGGCGGCATCGAATTGCACGCTCCAGGCGCCGACATCCAACGCGGATCTGATATATGTCGGGGGTTCCACTGTCACGAATTCCAGCGGGACAAACGAAGGACTTCACATGACGCCAGGCACGTCAATTGCAAGCATATCCGTGACCAATCTCGATATATTGTACGTCGCCGCCGATAGCGCCGGAGACGATGTTAAGTACCTCTGCAACTAAACGGGAGATGAAAATGAAAAAATTTATTGCCGCAGTTCTTATTCTGTTATCGCAGGTCTGTTATGCGGGATCGGGGATCATTCTTGAAAAAGAAATCGAGACCGGAACCGCAACGGGACAGATGACGTATTGGGACAACACCTCGAGTCAGTGGAAACACACGGAGACCACTGAACTCTCTTGGGACGACGCCCTCAAACAATTGCTCACCGAAAATCTTCTCGTCACCGGAAGCATTTCCTACGGCGGAAATCAAACGCAATACGTGAATTGCTCGACGGGAAGCGATACCACTGGAGACGGAAGCGTCGGTAATCCCTACGCGACAATCGGTAAAGCGCTGTCATTCGTGCCGTATGAAGTAACCGAGAAATATCAAATCCTCGTCGCAAACGGCACCTGCAATGAGAGCTTTGATTCAATTGAGCACGTCTATAGTCCGTCGGGGCAGCTCACTATTGATGGCTATCAGGACGCCGTGAATTACGCCGGGCCATTTACGGTTACAACCGCTAACACATTAGGAGTTCTATCCGGTACTGCGATTGACGTCAGCGGCGCGGGATGGACAACGGATGATTTCTACGGGAAGTTTATAAAGCTTACAACGGGGGCCAGTGCGGGAACGGTTTATCCCATCTATACCAATGATTCCGATACGATTGTGACAAACGCATATTTTACCGCTGTCTCCGGCGGCGATCAATTCTATGTCGTGCAACCCGGAATCACGGTCAACTTGACTGCGCCGATATTATTGAACTCAAGTGCGCCGAGTTCGTACTACGCCAGTCATTTCGGCGTTTCGAATGTGCTCTTTGATTATACCGGCACTAATCCGATTGTCATCGCAGGCGATGGGCCGGTGTTATTCCCTGTCGTTATCTTCAGGAAAAACAGTGGTCAGGCGCTAGAGATTCAAGGCGGGAATATAAATTCATCGCCGCTGTTTGATTCCAGTGGTTTCACGAATTCGAATTACGCCGCTGGTTATAAGTCGGGTTCAGTGGTTCAAATCGGGACGGCTGTCCCGAGTACGGCATCGGATATCGTAAGGGTTTCTACCGATGGCGGCGTTAATACCGGCGTGAACATGGGATATTTCGTCGCTAGGAACGGAGTGAATATCACGGCGCGCAGCGGTATCGTTCAATTCAGTCAAGTCGATCACGTAATTGTCGATCACTCCAGTTATGGCAACGTCATTTTTTCGTACATCAACACGAAGACGGGATACACTAATCCCGGGATCAGGCTCGACGATTTCTCTGTGGCTGAAATAGAAGGCGTTTATTTCGGTAATAGCGCGGTTGAGTCAATCAGGGGCGAAGACGGCGTGAGGACGTTTCTAGACAACGTCAGTGGCGTCACGGGCCCGACGTATGGAATGCGACTACGCGACACCAATGATCTCCTCATAGGTTCCAACGGCGTGACTTTGACGGGCACGAGCGGCGACGTTTTCATAGAAGAGTTTTCAAAAGTGGTGAGCTGGCCCGCAGCGAGCAAATCGTTGTCGACGATCGGCGATATGTATGCGGATTCAATTATCCTCGAGCAGGACTTAGAACTCACTGGCGGCGGAAGCATCACTACAACGGCAAACGGAGACATTACGTTACTTCCGAATGGCACCGGCATTACCGTTGTCGGCGATAGCTGCACGACCTCGCACGGTCTCGATTCCAATCAGGACCAACTGACTTGTGGCGAATCCGAACGCGATGGCGTCACTTATTTCGATGCGTATTGGCAGACCGCCGATGACGTCACGGCAAGATTTGGCAGCGGCTCAGGCGATGTCTATATGTCGTACAACACCATTCAAACGCCTGATGCCTTCATGCTTGGAATTGGTACGGATTCCCGCAATGTTATCATCGCCGAGACCGGAGATTTTGGTTTTGATTTCGCGCACCCGCAATCTCTGGACCCAACGCTGATAGGGCATTCAGCAAATCAATCCACGTCTGAGTATTGGAGCATTACGAATAATCAAACGGATTCCGTTCTTGAATCCGGAACGGGATTGTTTAGGATCGATGCGCCAAGCGGCGTCATGCTCATGGACGGCGGCGGCAACGCGTTGTTGTGCCAGAACGACGGAACTAAAACCACAGTAGTTCCTAACGCAGGCGATTATCTAAGGGTGGGAGACACCTGCACGTCATCCAGGGGCTTAAGCGCGAACAATAGTCTTTTGATATGCGGGGCATCGGAGAGAGACGGCGTGTCTTATTTTGATGCGGGATCGACTTTTGGCGGAGACCTAACGCTCGAGGGCGGCATTCAAATTCTTATCGCCGGTGGCGGCGATATTCGACGAAGCATAGACGATGGGTTAATGATAGCGCCCAACGGCGTCGACGGACAAAGCAATAATAATCTCATTATCACCGATGCAAATTATAAGGGCAAAGACCACGACCACGACACCTACAACGTCGATCCCCATGTCTTCATTCAAGGCGGCGTGGACCCCGACACCGATAACACGAAATGGATGTCTCTTTATTACGACACCACGAACGACAACGGCGTCATTGATGTCGGCACGGGTGTTTTAAATGTATTGGATGGCATTTTAACGAGTAGCTTTAACGTCGCTGGACCGAACCCCTCAATTGATCTCACGGATACCGATACGACAGATGATGACGTCAATTTCAAGATAAGTGCAAATGCAACGGCTACGGGTTCCGGCGCAGAGGACGTTGATGTTTTCTTCGAAACCATGGCCAGCGGGTCTCTTTATGAGTTCATCAATGTAGACGCTAGCGCTGGCGTTGGCGGTCTTGGATATGCTAGATTCGGAGGCACGAAGGCAACTGGCGCAATGCTGGCGTATTCAGAGGTGTTTAGCATTTTGGATAGCGCGGGGAGTTTTTATTCCTTACTGACGTATTCCGCAGACGATGGGATGTTGTTTAGTGTTGGCGAGCAAGACAACAACGGAAACCGTCATTTAATTTTTACCAACGTCAATTACTACAACAAGGACCACGATCACGACGTCAGATCGGACGACCTCACTATTTTTCTGCATTCAAATACAGATCCCGACACCGATAACACGCAATGGGGATCGCTTACTCACGACAAATCCAATTTTGTTTTGGCCGCTGGAACCGGCGGCGTGAAAATCGATGACGACGGAATTGTTTCGAACGACTTAACCGTTGACACCAGTACCTTGCACGCCGACTCCACGGACAACAACGTCGGTATGGGGACGTCGACGCCGAATGCCGCAGCGCTTCTCGACATGGTATCGACTTCAAAGGGTTTTGCGCCGCCGCGCATGACCAATACACAAATCCTTGCCATCACTTCCCCGATTGACGGCTTGCGTGCGCACAGCACCGACGACGACATGCTGTTTGTCTACGACAGCGGGCGCACGAAGTGGTTGAGCGCAGAAGTCACGGCGCTGCAATACGGCGGCAACGGCGTCGCCGACGGCGAATATATGTCGTTTGGCGGCATCATGAACGCCACAGGCAGCGGCGCGCGGATGCCGCTCGACGGCACAATAGTTAGGGTCACGACTCAGACCTCCGGTGGCGAGGCCACGAAGGGTTTTGAGGTGCAGATAAACGATGTCTCGCAATTGTCTTACAGTTTGAGTTCAAATGTGTATACAAATAATGCCGTTAACGTCAATTTTTCAGCCGGTGATTACATCCACAATTACGTCGTAGCCGCTGGGTTGTCGGTAAATAATCCCGCAACTATTGTATGGGTGAAGTGGAGGCCATGATAAACCGTCACGAAAAATTTGGGATCAAGCAGTTGTCCGATCACTTCTGGCTCCACGAATTCCGGTGCCGATGTCGCATAGACACCTGTAATAAGACGCTGATCGACACCGACTTGATCGGCTATCTCGAGGACAAACGCGCTGAGATCAATAAAGACAATTCAGTTGAAAAGCCCGTAATAGTATTGTCGGGATACCGATGCAGGTTCTACAACAAAATCGTCGGCGGCGCTCAGTTCTCGCAGCACCTCGAGGGCAAGGCCGCCGATATATGGGTGCCGGGCCAGAGCATGGTCGGCATGGCCGACAAATATTTTTACGACGCCCACGGGCTCGGGATATACTTTGCAAACAATTATCTCCACGTCGACGTGAGGCCGTCACGCGCGCGCTGGAGCAAATAGGAGGCAATCATGGCAAGTGCAAGGGGATGGAAAACGTATTTGGGAGCGATAGGAGCGATGCTTACCGGCATCGGAATGATCGCCAAGGTCGTCGTGGAGTCGCCGTTTAATCCCGTGGAAGTCCTCGACGGTCTTTTGGTTTTCACCGGCGGACTCACGGTTTTAGGCGTCGGCCACAAGTTGCAGAAGCTCATAGAGGCGATTAAGAAGTGAACTGGATCTCAGCGCTGGGATCAGCGGTTGTCGTCGTTCTGACATTGGTTTTGAAATGGGTGGAGGCCAGGGGATCCCGAGTCAATAAGAGATATAACGAATGGAGGCGCGGCCGTGCGATACGCAAAGCTAATCGCGTTAATCGGACTAGGACTCTTTCAGGTCTGCGTGATGATCGGATGTCAGACCCTGGGGATCGCTGAAAAAAAAATTCGAGAGCCAGTCATTGACGTCCCGGAATGTAACGACAGCTTGCATCCCTGCGATTATCATCAGGCATGGCGGGACTGCGAACTCGAACTCGATGACTGCACTCAAATGGCGGACGAATGTTATGACGGACTTCGATGACACCGTAGAAGAACTCAGCAAGGTCGAGAGCATAAGTGATCTCAAGATGCACTTGATCTCCAATCACTTGCGGTTGTGCCAGATCGAAAAGCGCATTGACTCCCACAGCGCCGATCGCAAAGAGGAGTCGCTGCGGATCTTCAAATCCCTCGACGAGATGAAGACCTCGCTTTCCAGCACCAAGGAGGAGATCCTCAAGATGATCAACGAGGCCCGAATCGAGAACATCCGCACGGAGTCCAAGCAGAACCTCAAGATCGGCGCCCTCGCCGGTGGGGTCTCCGCCGCCGTTTCTTGGGTCACGGCGTGGATAAAGACGAGTCTTTGACGCCGATGGGATAAAAATTTAGCCAACTCAGCCCACCCCTGTTTTTCCCGCAAAAAATCCTGGCAAAACCCCGCCAAATTCAAGCGATCTCCCCCCGATCCGATGCGTGGTAGCCATAAGGGGGTCCAATCGCTTACAGGCGATCCTCGCGCGTCTCAGCGCATGTTGTGAAAACGGACGTTTTTGGACCCCATTTCTGCCTAAAAAATGTGCAAAGTCGTAAGCAAAATGGAGTAAATTTTTTCTTCACGACGTCGCTTTTTTCTTGATGTAATGTTTGTAATGTGGATAATGAACGTATGAATGGCAATACAAAATACAAGGAGGACAAAATGTCAGAAAAAGTGATTTCGCCAGAACACGAAACCGAGGAATATCTCAATGACGTACTGCCGGAGCACGTGGTCTGCGAGGGCAGAAACATCAAAGGCGGGACGCTGATGAAGATCGCCGAGCCCGCGATCTTTGAGGCGCGCGTCGCAGAGTACATCAACAATATGGTCGTCGAAGGCATTTGGAGAATTGCCTACAACAGAGGATATGGCAATATATATATCTGTAAGGCCGATCCCAGCGAAGCCGCAAGCAGGAAAAAAAGCGAAAGCGACGTCATTGATTCCCTCGTTGACTTCGCGGAATACGTTCTCGGTCAGTGGAGGGGCAAGTACTGCTCCGGGCCGACGTACTCACAGGTCATGGAGGCAGAAAAAGTCTTGGAAAAACTCAAGAAACACAGAACAAAATACAATCCGTCTGACGAGTCCTAGCGGGACGAAACGCCGAGAGGCGTCACGGAGGGAGATCATGAAAATATTCATAGTTATGGGAACGGCTGGGGAATACGCTAATACAGAACAATGGCCCGTAAAGGCTTTTCGGTCGAAACGTAGGGCCGAAGACATCGGCACAAAAGCCATGCGACGCGCTAATGAAATATATGAAGATCATTTCAAGAAATATGGTCGCAGAGACTTGCCTGAAAACGAATACGATCCAGATATGGAAATGGACTACACTGGCACGTCTTATTTTCTTTACGAAGTAGAACTCGATGAAAACGAATGAAGTCACAAGGAGAACTGAGATGACAATCAAATTACAAGACCAGGAAACGAAGGAGATCATCGTCCAGATGGTCGAATCACTTGAACAAGCGACCAAACTTGCGGAGCGTCTTGCGCAGGTCTTAATCATAGGACAAGAGGAGGTACAAAATGACTAAACACACACCGGGGCCGTGGAAATTAAGAAGTACGCCGAACAGAACTTATGATGATGGATACAGGGAATATCCTTTTATCGTTTATTCCGAATGTTGTTCCGATCTTCCGGGGCGAGGCATTTGTGACGTTCTATACCAGGAAAAAAATCGTCAAGATGTGACAGGAGCCAATGCCAGACTCATTGCCGCCGCACCTGATCTATTGGAAGCCGCTGAGGAGCTTTGGGATCACTACATTTGGGATCACTACAACGGATATGCGGCTATGCCTCCAGGTGGTGATTTTCACGAAAAATATTCGAATCTCAAACTAGCAATCAACAAAGCAAAAGGAGGCAGAGATGAAAATCTATGACGTAATGAGGATGGGTTGGCGGCACGGCTGGGAAAAGGTCGGCGAGGCCTATGAGCGCTGGAATGGATCTATTGATGTCGCGCTCGACGACGTGCCGACGACGAGTCGGTTTCATCTCAGATTAAGGGACGCCGATAAAAAGCAGTGGTACATGGACGCCGCGAAAAAAGTGGCCGAGGCCAATGCTATTATCGACGCCCACATGGCAAACGAGAGCATTCCCGAGGAGCAGCGCCAAGACGATCTCCGGATATTCCGAGAGGCCGTCAGGACTCAGCACTGGTTTTTCGAACGGAAAAAGTAGCTTGACATCTCTCGGTATTGCTTATAATGAGAGGCATTATGGGAAATACAAAAAAGATAACAAGACTTGTGCAGATCAGAATGTGTGAGCAGTTGCACGGCTCAATGGGTGAAGCATGTCGAAAAGAGGCGGTTGGAAAAGGGAAGTTCTACACAATAAGCGAGTTCATCCGCGATGCGATCAAGGAGAAGGTTTCGAAGTCCTTGACAAAGCGAGTCAAGCGATTGGGTTGATAGCAGTTGTAGCGACATCCCTTTATTTGCTCGCACACATCGTCGCCATGATCTTAAAATGAAAAGCGCGACCGAGACTTGCTCGGCCGCGCCGAAAGGAGAACTGAGATGAATGAATTAAATTCTAATTCAAAGACGACGGCATTGCAAGAGAAATCCGCAGATGCCGTCCCAAAGCCGAAAACCGTCAAGGACTGGATAACCACCGACAGTTTTAAGGACGCCATCAAGAAGGCGCTGCCGTCGCATATGTCGACGGAGCGCTTCATACGCATTGCGTTGACGGCGTTCATGCGCACGCCAAAGCTCGCCGACTGCACTCAGCAGTCGTTGTTTCAAGTGCTCTTGGACCTCTCGAGTCTCGGGCTTGAGCCCGACGGTCGGAGGGCGCATATCGTCCCCTATAGGAACAAGAACAGGGGCATTACAAACGCTCAACTCATTATCGACTACAAGGGCCTCATAGAACTCGGCAAGCGCAGCGGAGAGGTTAAGATGTGGAGCGCGCACATCGTGTGCAAAAACGACTTCTTTAGTTGGGACAGCGGCGAAGTCATCCACAAAGTCGATTTCTTCAGCGACAGGGGCGCTATGGTCGGCGCCTACAGCCACGTCATAACCCGGGACGACATCCACGACTACGAGGTCATGACATTCGATGAAGTCGAGTCAATCAGGAAAAGAAGCAAGTCCTCTGATGACGGACCGTGGAAAACCGATTTTCTGGAGATGGCGAAAAAGACCGTGATTCGCAGGCACAGCAAGCGCTTGACGCTGTCGCCGGAATTCGCCGACGCCCTCGAGAAGGACTTCGACCGCTTCGACGACTTCAAGCCCTCTGCCGACGTCGACGACATCGACATCATGCCGAAGGCCATAGAGGTCGAGTCCAAGTCAGAGCCGGAGATCGTCTCCGCGCCCAAGGCCGACCCCGCTGCGCCACCGCCACCGCCTGATATCGACCCTGGAGACCAAATTTCAAAAAGCACCACAAAGGCCTCAAAGAAGACCGCGAGGACAAAGGACAATGCCGGAGAAGCCGCGATATGCCAATTCGGCAAGGACAAGGGCACGCCGTGGGTCGACATGCCGTACAGCAAGCTCGAGTGGTACTGCAACGCCGTCGACGAGTGGGTCAACGACCCCGCGAAGCAGAAGTACAGGGACAGCAACGAGCAGGCCCTAAAGGCAATAATTGAGGCCATGGAGCAGAAGGAGGACGGCGACGATGCTTAGGTCAGTCGAGGAGTTCCGATTCGACACCCATGAGTACAGACTCCACGGCGTGGTCGTGCCGGGCGTCACGGACGTCATGAAGACCGCGGGGCTAATCGACGGCTGGTTTTACGACGAGTTCTCGCTGAAGCGCGGGCAAGCCGTGCATCGCGCCACAGAACTCCATGACAAAGGCGTGTTGAAGTCGTCGAGCATTCACCCCGTCGTTGAGCCGTTTTATCGCGCGTACACGTCTTTCCTCGGCGACACCGGTTTTCGACCGCTGATAATCGAGGCCTGGGGAATCGATCACGTCTATAGATTCGGTGGCATGGTCGATCGCGTGGGATTGCTGAATGGAGACGTAGCGTTGATCGACATCAAGACCGGGGGGTTGCCGTGGTGGACCGCCGTGCAAACATCGGCATATGAGAGGCTTTTGGTAAACAATTACTTCAAGTGCAATTATCCCGAGGAAATCATCGCAAACGCAAAAACATTCAAGCGCTACGGACTTCAGCTCAGAAACAACGGCAGGTATTCGCTGACGCACTACTCCGACCCCGAGAACTGGCTGGACTTCGTGGCGGCGCTAAGACTTTATAGACACCTAAAAAGAAAGGAGAACAACGATGACAATGCCATCAACTCATATCGAGATAGCGGAGAAGAAATCAGCGGCTATAATGAAATCCGCGGATGAACACCTAGCGGAAGCCCGGGAATTGAAGGTCGTCGACGACGGCTCGTACCGGCGCGCCGGCGAGCTCGGCAGACTCTTTACGTCGAGAATAAAGGCCGTCCGCGAGGGCCTATCGGCGCCAAAGAAGGCGACATACGACGCCTGGAAAGAGGTATGCAAGCTCGAGACGAACATGATTTCAAAATTTGAGGTCGAGAAGCGCGGTTTAGCGCAGCGCATCGGCGCGTATTCCGCGCAAAGAGAAGAGGAGGCCCGCAGGGCTGAGGAGCAGAGACGAGCCGAGGCCCGCAGGACCGCTGAAGAAGAGGCGTTGCGACACGCCGAGACCTTGGAAAAGAACGGCGACAAAGCCGCGGCGCAGGCCGAGATCGATAGGGCGTCGCAAGAAATCGCTGTGCCGCCACCAGCTGAGATGCCCTCAGCCGTTAAAGCCGAGGGCGTCAGCGTCACGACGTCTTGGGAGTTCAGGATAACCGACGAGAAAGCCGTCCCGAGAGAGTATCTCGTCGTCGACGATAAGAAGATTCGCGGCGTCGTCAGAGCCTTAAAAGCCGACGCTAGGATCCCCGGCGTTGAGGTGTATGAAGTCAAGACTGGGAGGTTTAAGTCATGACTGGGCTAGTGACGAAAAGTTATGAGCGATTAAAATAATAATCACCGACCGTGCGGCGTGGATAAGAACACGCAGTCAAATGAGTTTGGCTATGTAAATAGCTAGCTCAACCCCGAAGCGGAGTGAAGGACACACTACCCTTGCAGTACAGGGGAAACCTAAAAGCCGGTGTAGAATCCGGCCACGGTCGGGATTTTTTAAAGGAGAGCAAAATGCATAACATCAAATTAGTGCTGTCAAACGGCAAGGGCCTTTACTTCAAGAACTGGACGGACATCGGTCCGCTCTCAACATACGATGTGTCGGAGGCCAAGCGGTATGAGTCCAAAGAGGATGCCATGCTTGACGCCACGAAACACTATGGCTTGTACGATTACGATGCCGTTGAATGCGATGGCATGAACGAAGACTAAAATGCTGTGTGCGGGGGTGAGTCCAGCTCATCACTGGATAGAAAGCTAATGCTACTTAAGGCGGGTACCCCGGACCTAGTAGCTTTGAGCCTAGAGACTCACGCTGGCAAGATAGGGGTGATGACCTTGAGTTTGCGTGAGCCTCGCACAGAGTATTTTGAAGAGCCCCTCGGCGTGGTGGGACACACAGGCAGATATAGAATCTGTTGCTATTAGCGTACGATAATAGATGTCGGTTCGAATCCGGCGGGGGCTCTATGAAGGAGGTGAGACTATGGAAAAGAAAACACTTAGAGAATTCTTGGATAACCTAGATCCAGATAAGTACTATAGAGAGTCTAAAACCGGATATAGGTCCTATGTCTTCTCCGATGACCAGCTCGACCAAGAGATTATCATCCCCGACCCACCCAAAGAATTCAAACCAGCGGAGGGGCCGTATATTGTCAGAGGATGTATCACTGGAGGTTTTATTGTAGTTCGAGATGGGAGCTTTGAAAGAATTGCAATAGATATTCCAAACAAAGACACCGCCCGCCTGTTGGCCGCGAGTTGGGAGATGTATGAATTCCTAAAAAAAGTTATTCAGCACGGATACCACAAAAACGCGCTAGAGAATTTCAGGGAAAAATACGGATATTTAGGTGTCTATGATTGTTTAGTTGCTAAAGAAATGATTGAAAGAATCGAAGGAAGGGGGGAGGGCAAGGAATGAGACCCATCAAAGAAGGTGACATGGTCACCGTGATTTTCAGCGGCGAAGCCTATACGGGTACAGCCGTCTTGGAGGGCTGCATCGTTGCTCACATGCCGTCGAACACGGGCGATTTGCTTTACTTCAATCATCGCGGCGACACTTGGGCAATCAATCCAAGCTCGTCTCAGTTCTTGGGCATAAAATTGGAGGGCTAGGAATGATGGATGCGGAACCAAGAAGACTTCGGGATAAAATGCTTGTTTTAAACCATGGGCGCGAGCTTAAGAATTTACTCAATTACAATTGCATCTTTGATGAAAAAGCTTCTCAGCTTAACATGAACAAACCACATAAGCATAAGGTAATTAAAGCATGGGAGATAAATAAGGAAGGGTATATAACTGACGGAATAGCATTTATTGGAGACGATGGGATTTTCAGGACTGGATGTTGTTTAAAAGATTTTGATCTTGAGGCATGATATGAGCCGCGGCAAAAAGAATGGCAAGAAGGCATGGAGTCGATACAAGGACTACTGCGCGGGCTGGATCAAGTGGTTGCGGCGCAAGGGCACCAAGAGGCCAGAGAAGAAAGTGAGGTTTAGTTGTCCATGACTGATACAACTGAGAGAAAACCGCACAGGGAGATATGTGCGCTGTGCCACGAAGTCAGCAGAGTAGGGTTTCATGTGCCAAAGAATATTTGGCTTTTTGCGGTTCAAAAATTTCACTGGGATTCCATTATCTGCCTGAGATGTTTTACGCGATTAGCTGACGAGAGAGGCGTGAGGTGGGATCAAGACATAAAGTTTTATCCCGTTAGTTGGATTTCCCATGTTGAATCTTGTGAGAACAACACATGAGTATAATACGTTATTGGAGCCCTGGCGATGATGATTGAATGCAGAAATTGCGGGATAATTTTTTGGTGGGTGCCCGGATCAACTTCGGATCAACAACCGGAGCTATGTTGGGAATGTAGAAGTAAGGGGGTGTCGGTACTACACGTTCTATCCGAAAAGAAGAGGCATAATTATCCATGAAAGCCGAAGAAATAGAATTTGCTGTGGCGAGATATTTTTCCTGGCGTCGCAACGTCATCGTTCCAAATGTGAGCTGGGGCATGGGCTTCCGTCACGAACTCGATTTGCTTGTGTTGACCCCCGCGGGTTATGCCTATGAAGTCGAAATAAAAACTACGCTCTCCGATGTTATCGCCGACAAGAAGAAAAAGAAGTGGAGCATATACCTGCCTTACGACGGTAATAGAATAAGTCGATTTTATTTTGCTTTGCCGGAAAACATTTACGCAAAAAGTATCGCACATATTCCCGCGACCGCTGGCATATTAAGGATTCGTGAAGTAAGTAATGGTGGCCCGCTGTGTTGCACCAAGGAAAGAGAGGCCAAGAGAAATCCAAACGCGCAGAAATTTACAACGAAGGAACGCCTCGATCTCTACAGGCTCGCGCACATGAGGGTGTGGTCGATGAAGGAGAAATTAATCGCACAAAACGGAGGATGAAATGACTGAGCAAGAACTCAAAGCAATTGAAAATTTCTATGGCTGCGATCCTATTGCTTTTAGCCCCGAGCAAGTGTTCGAACAAGTGAGAGTCATTAGGAGGTTCTGTAAGGCCCTGAGAGAGGCCAAAGAAAAGATCAAAAGGCTTGAAGAGGAAAATAAGAGGCTTAAAGAAGAAAACGAACGCCTCAATGCAAGGATCAATGATCTCGAGATAGAGATCATCGGCCACGACTACACAATTAATCTATTGACGGCGATGGTTAAGGCCGGGAAAAAACTCGAGGAGGTCGTGGATGAACTCAATGGAAAACGTGGGACAGCGGAGGAGCTGTGTCTGTTGTGCGGCACGAATTTCTATGACTCAACTGCTGGAATCATTCATGGCTTCAATTGCCCGCTTGCCGTGTTTCGCCGCACTTATATATCTCCAAAGGATGGAATTTTAAGAGATGACTAGCCATGAAACAACAAAAGGAGGACGACATGGACGTATCATATGTATACCCACCGAGAAGGCTTGACCCCATAGTGGTTGACGAAATCAAGAGGGCCGTTGGCAGGGCGTCAGCGGCTTGGAGATTTGAGAAAGAATGTGATTTCGTTAGAGTCGACGCCACGGAGCTCGAGCGAATCGCAGATGATCTCTGCATGTTTATCGCAAAGAACTCAGACAAGATATAACAACAAGGAGGACGACATGAAGAAACTATTTTTGATCGCGTGTATTGGAATATCTTTTATGGCCTGCGGTGACGTCGAGGCCCCGCGCTGGGAATCGCTGCCTCAAGAGATTTATGTCGAGGACGGCGTTATCGAAAAAACCAATCAAGATTTAAGCGATTTAGTTCAGCAAGGCATTGATGAAATGTCGAAACACTTTGGATCAACTTTCGAAGTTACAGACAATCAAGACGCTAAAATAATTGCATTCTGTAACAACGAATTGCTTGAAGATGAAAACATAAGAGCATATGCCTATGTTAATTGGAATCAAAAAAGTGGCTTAATATATAGCGGGACAATTGAGGTCGATTGCGATGCTGATATGCCAGACAGCTATTACGTTTATATGATTGCTCACGAGATGTTTCATTCTCTCGGTTTTATCGATCACTACGAGAACCCTGATTGCCTTAATTCGATTACATTTACGATCAAAAAAACAATTGAGGATCAGATCTGCGACGACATGGTCGACGACTTCTACGACCGCTATCCCGAGATCGAGCAAGAGTTTTACCCCGTAATGAAATGAAGGCTTGACATTAAGTCAAACATGGTCAATACAAGTCAACATGCGGACATTTAAGATTTTGCAGTGGCGAAACAGGCCGAAGATCACAAGGGATATCCCCTTGGATTGCGAGTGCGGTCAAGAGGCCTTGGTGCCGATAGACGGATCCAAGGCGGTGTTGAGCGTCAAGGGCATGTCTGTCGTCCTCGACACCAACTCGTCTTGGGAAAAAAACACAATGCCGGGTAAGTTGCAGTGCCGCAAGTGCGGCAAGATATACGAGAGATAGGATGTACGGCAAACATTTCGAGTCCACGTACACGGGATCAATGATGGGCTCGGGCTTTGCCGTTTTCGCCGTTTGGGGCTACATCATCGCCCACACCAAGCCCAATTCCACAGTCGAACTCAATCCCCGACTGCTGTCCGTCGTTCTCGGCGGCCCCGAAAAGGACATCGTCCGCGCAATTGATTCGTTTTGCGCCGCGGATCCCATGAGTCGTTCAAACAAGCAAGACGGCCGCAAACTCATCAAAGTCGGTCAATATATGTACCACGTCGTCAACTACGCGGAGTACCGCGCGATTCGGCACGAGGACGACCGGCGTGCCTACAACCGCGAAAAACAAAGGGAATGTCGGGCCAGACGAAAGCAGAAGTCAAAAGATGTCAATAACGATGTCAATGACTCAATACGCGAGTCAAAGATGTCAGCCCATACAGAAGAAGAAGCAGAGGCAGAAGAAGAATATTATAAAAAAAATATTAAAAAAAAGAAGGCGCTGAAAAAACGCACGCAGTTGCCAAACGATTTCGAGGTCACGCAGGACATGAAGGCCTGGGCCGACACCTACGGCATAGCTGACATCAATGCCGAAACCGAGAACTTCAGGGACTATCACGTCGCAAAGGGCAGCGTTTTCAAGGACTGGAATGCGGCGTGGCGGACGTGGATGCGTAACTCTAAGCGATTCTCAAATGGTAAGGCATCAAATGGCTGCGAGGCAAACAAGGAGTGGGACAAGTTGACGAAACTCGTGTGGTCGAACGCGAAGATAGACGTTCTCGGCAAGGCAACTCTTTCGGCTTACCGAGAGATCGGCGGTCACGGCAGACTCTACGGCATCGATAAGTTTGAAATCCCACAAGCCAGAAGGGAATTCTTGGAGGCCTACGGCAAAAATGAATGAACTCTCTCTATTCACAGGCATCGGCGGGGGATTGCTCGGCAGCAAACTATTGGGATGGAGAACGATAGGCTATGTTGAAATCGACGAATATTGCCAGCGCGTTATTGGGAGGAGGATCGCGGACGGCGTCCTCGACAGCGCCCCGATCTTTGGCTGCGTCAATAAGTTCTTGGAGTCAGGTGCGGCCGGCGAATACCGAGGATTTGCGGACGTGGTTACAGCGGGCTTTCCCTGCCAACCCTTCAGCGTCGCCGGACGTCGAGAAGGAGAGCGCGACGACAGAAATATGTGGCCGCAAACCATTGAGGTCATTCGCAGAGTACGGCCGCGATACGCGTTCTTGGAAAACGTGCCAGGTCTCCTTGCTGACAAATACTTTGGACGAATACTCGGAGACTTGGCCGAAAGCGGGTATAATGCGAAATGGAAAGTTATATCGGCGGCGGAAATGGGAGCAACGCATTTGCGAGATCGAATCTGGATTGTTGCCCACGCCTCAAGCGAGGGACGCGACGAGAAAAACATCGCCGAAAAGAGACAGATTGCCAGATCGGCTTGGTGGAATAGCGAACCCGACGTGGGTAGATTGGCTTATGGGGCTCCCGACGATGTGGAGCGACTTAAAGCCCTTGGAAACGCTCAAGTTCCGGCAGTGGCTGCATGTGCATGGGAGATCTTAAGTGCAGAAACACGTTTTTAAAAAATCGGAGATCGAGAAAGAAGTTTGGGACGAGCTGGAATACGTTAAGACCTGTAGGTCCGACGAGCAGTTTGCGTTCGACGAAAACAAGCTTTTCATCCCGATTTACAAGAACGGCGTCGAGGATTCCCGCAAGGTCAAGAAGCTGAGTCACGCCGTTATCGTCAACAGAGACAGGTCCGTCAATCTCGACAACGTCCTCAAGTTGTGGTGGCAGGTCCTCGTCGTCGCACTTGAGGACGCCGTTGCGTTACCCGACAAGATGTCGCAGAAGCACGACGACAGAATCGCGCTTCTGCGCCGCAAGAGCGAGACCACGACGTGGTTCGAAAGCAAGGAGTTTGAGTTCAACAGTTTTTTGGGGATCTGCGAGACCCTTGATCTCGACCCCGTTCCAATAAAGTCAAAGGCTCTGCGGTATTGCCACGAGACCTTTGAAGAACTGAAAGCGAGGATGAAGAAGAATGAAAAAAAGAACAACAAGAGAAATTAATTTTAGGGTTTGGGATGGCGAGAAAATGGGTGCATTTCATAAACCTTCTATTTCCGATGAATATGGAATTCTCTGTTTTGAGCCGGTTGACTATTCAGATACTATTAATAGCTTTCTCGACACAGAAAAATATGAATTCATGCAATTCACCGGCCTCAAGGATAGGAACTCAAAAGAGATTTATGAAGGCGATATCGTTGAGTTTGACCATGAGATTTTAAAATTTAAAGGAATTGGAGTAGTTCAATGGGACAATGACGGTTGCTGGGTGTGTAGACCGAAAGAAAGAAAATTGTATTTTACGTTAAGCTCCACAAGTAGTTTTAAAGTCATAGGCAATATCCAGCAAAACCCTGAACTCTTGGAAACGAAGGAGGCGTCGAATGAAACACGATGAAAGCGTCTTTCAAGCGCAGTGCGTGGAGTGGTACAGACTCCAATATCCCGACATGATAATCTTCGCCATCCCCAATGGCGGATACAAGTTGAGCGCGCAACTCGCGTATCGGTTCAAGGCGATGGGCGTTCTCAAGGGCGTTCCGGATCTCTTCGTGCCGCACGCGAGAAACGGATACAACGGCATGTTCATCGAGATAAAACTGCCGACGACTAGGGCCACGAGAGAGCAAGACGAGATGCACGCCGTCCTCAAAGAGGAGAACTTCAGGGTTGAGATATGCCGGACGATTGATGAATTCATCAGGACCGTCCAGGAATATTTGGGTCGCCGCCATTTCAGGGACGCCACGCCGCTTAGAGACGGGAAGGAAAATCAGTGAACGAGAGAGATAGAAACATAGCGAGGGCGCTTATCGAGTTCGCGTGTAGCAAGGCGAAGATCGACCGGCCAGACAAGCACTACAGGGCAAAGACGAAATACGCCGGCATGTTTTGGGAGGCCTACGGCGTCGACGAGCAAACCGCAAGGACCGGACTCGTCAACGTCATCTGGGCCTCAGTTAAGGGATCTAGGGTGAAGTAAGGAGGACGAAATGAAATTCATTGAGAACATCGACGGCGTGTACGCGTTTAACGTCGACCACATCGCCGCATTTAAGGTCTGCCATACATATAGAAAAAGCACGATTATCAACAATGGAATCAAGGAGGTTGAGCATGTAGAGAAATCAACCTTTGCTGTGTTCGCCGTCATCAAAGGTGAGTTGGAGTTCTATAGCCATCCAGGAACCGGATATCAGGTCTCGCCGGAATACGACAGCATCGAAGACGCCAAGGACGCCAGGAGAACGATTATGGAGTCCATGGGATTGAATTTCGGGCGGATGCTAGACAAGGGCGAAATGAAGGGATGGCGGGCGACATGAAGAAAAAATACCTAAGAGTCAATTCTAAGTGCTGGGTCAGGGCCGACGAAATCTCTAGGATCGAAATCACGCCGCGAACGCTGTGCCACAACGGCGGCAACGGCCACGCGTTTTGCGTCACGCTGTACAAGAAGACAATGGAGGCCAAGGAATCGCAGTGGCAAATCGTGAACACCGGAAGCACGGGCAAGCCCTTCAAGACCGAGGCGTCGGCGATCTCTTGGGTGCAGAGAAACATAGCAAGGGGGGCGTTGTGACAGTCGATCAAATCATTAAAGACATAGCAGCACTTGCGGTGTCATTCGTCATGGGTTTTTTTATAACGGCTTCGTTGATCTGGAAGCGAAGGAGGCGCCGCCATGACTTGGATTGAAATCGTTATCATTTCGTTTTTCGTAATGGCTTATATATGGAGTGCGGTGCGGTACCACATCGCGATGAAGAGATTAAATGATGCCTTGAAAGAGTATGAGGAAATGACGGCGACTCATGACAAAGAGTGGCGGGACATAAAGCAAGAGGTGTGGAATCGACACAAGGACTTGGTGAAATCCGTGAGGCGGCACAACAATCTAAGACCGGAGGTCATGCAATGAAACTAAAGATCCCCGAATCACTGACTAGGCTGCCGAAGATCGACTACAGGAACGTATTGGAACTCCAAGGCGATCTCAAGGACCTCACGAAGGCGAACTACGACAGACTCAAGAAGTCGCTTCAAACGTACGGGTTTATCGTACCTTTGTTTATCTGGCGCGACGGCACAACGGTATATGCCGTCGACGGCCATCAGCGGCTTAGGGTGTTGAAAAAAGAGAACGCCGAGCCCCACGCGCTGCCGTTCGTCGAGATCGAGGCCCGGACGGAAACCGAGGCCCGGCAAAAGCTATTGGTGATATCGAGTCAATACGGCACGATCACGCCCGAGGGCTTCGACGCCTTCACGGCGGACATCGACAACGCGTGGCTCAGCGACACCGTGCATTTCGACGCCTTCAATTTCGAAATCCCAAAAAATGAGGACTTCAACGTCGATGACGCACCGAGGCTCGACGAGCAAAATAAAAATGAATTCCAGTGCCCGGAATGCGGGCATAGGTTTTGCGCCGATGAAAGCGCCTGAGTTAAAACTGAGTTTTTGTTCTCATCGGGCGGCGAAATACGCGGTCATGAAATGGCATTATTCAAAGGCAATGCCTAGCGGGAAGCTAATCAAGATTTCCGTGTTTGAGGACGACAAGTTCGTCGGAGTCGTTATCTACGGCAGGGGGGCAACGCCGGAGATCGGAAGCCCTTATGGACTGAAACAAACCGAGGTCTGCGAACTCGTGAGGGTTGCGCTGGCGGCGCACAGAACTCAGACCTCGCGGATACTGGCGATATCGAAGAAAATGTTGGTGAAGAAAAACCCGGGACTGAAACTCATAGTGTCATTCGCTGATCCCGAGGAAAATCATCACGGCGGTATCTACCAAGCAAATGGGTGGCTGTATGTGGGGTTAACCAACCCATTTTCGGCGGCCAAGTATAAAATAATGGGCAAGATGTATCATCCAAGATCTTGTCACGTTAAGTGGGGCAAGGGCGGGCAATCGATACCGTGGCTGAGGAAACACGTCGATCCCAATGCCGAGAAAGTGAAAATCGCGTTAAAACATAAATACGTTATGCCTTTAAGTCCTGAAATAAAAGCGATGTGCGAAGGGCTTAAGATGCGATACCCAAAACGCGCCGGAAACATAGACAGCGATGTGCTTCACCCACCAGTGAAGAAAGGGCGGTGCAACTCCGACCCCGGCGCTCATAAATGAGTGTGATTATATATGGAAATAAAATTTGTCAAAAGATTGAATTCGATTTCAGAGCTAAAGAAAGCCCTGTCAAAACAAGTCGATAATTGGGATCGCCACTACAAGGATGGTACTATATGGTCGAGCGAACTCTTGATTAAGCCATCGTCGAGTCCAAGAAAAGAACCTAAAGAGGTCGTGATCGGCGTCTACAACGACCATTATTTTTTTATAGATGTAGACACCAACGCGCCAGGCTGCAAAGTATTTCAGGGACCAGTGGATCAACTCAGGATTATTTACACTGAGCCGCGTTGTCCGAATTGCGGGGAAAATCTTAATTATGATTGGAAGCATTCGCGCGGTATCTATTTTTATTGTCTGAAATGCTGTTCTGATGCGGAAAATTATTACGTTTATGTGAAAAACAAAGACGAAACAAAGGACGAGTGGCAGGATATCAGCAGGATTTATACGCCGCTGGAAAGGATTCTTGATTCTCGGTTGGACTGCATGCGCACGCGGGTGGTGCCCGCTTGATATGATTAGACTAAATATTTTAAGTCTAGAGCAAGTGAAGGGATTGTTTGCTTCGCTGACGCCAGAGCAATCCGATTGTATCGCGGCACAGAAGCGCATGAAATATCACGGACTGCCGACGACAAACTTCATGATGCGCTACGTCATGCATGAGGTCGGCTTGGAACTCTTGAACGGCGAAGACAACCCAAGGATCTACGACCCGACTCATCACGTTTGCTTGAGGAACTGAGTGTGTTAAAGTTTAGATACAGATTCCGTGACCCAAGGGGTATTGTAATTGCGTGTATTCACGCCCTTGATGAAGTAGAAAGCGGATGCTTGGATGATAAAAAAACGCTTGGCTTTAAATTGTTGTCACGACAGCAGTGCTTCCAAGAGTTTAAGGACAACAATGGAAAGGAGATCTGCGAGGGCGATATCGTAAAGGTGTTCTCTGAAAACGGCCCGATTTCTACAATGGTTGGAGACGTTGTTGTCGATAGCGGTGTTTTTTTTATTCAAAGCCCGTATGGTGAATTAACTAGAATTAAGTCCAAATGTTTTTATGATGACGGATATGCGAGTTTTCACTATCATATTTTGTATGAGGTCATTGGCAATGTTTACGATAAGATCGACGTCGCTAAACACGTCAAATGCCCTAAATTCATAGAGTATCTTAAATGGAAGTTCGGCGGAAACGAACACGACGCAATAAAGGCTGCGCTTGGTCTTGGGAGAATTTTTAAGGGGGAGTGATGGCCGCAAAAAAGAAAACCGCCAAGAAGAAAATCGCTAGGACGAAGCGCAGCCGCGTTGCCGTCAAGAAGGACTCGAAGTACGACTCCCTCAACGCCGTTGACTACGTGCATTCCGAGGGAAAGTTTGGAGAGTTTGAAATCCGCAAAACCGCGAACGGATGGTGGGGAAGTCAAAACGGCGGACGACAAAAGTTAGCTGATTTCATGGCTGGCACGAAGATGGGGATGTCGGCTCGCCGCGCGTGTTCTTACGCCGGAATCACAGATAGACAATATGAACATTTCAAGGAAGTACACGAGGAGTTGTGTGGAATAATTCCTATTTTGAAGGAGAGCGTCGGCGTCAACGCGCACTACGTCATTGCGAAGACCATAGCCGATGCCGCGCAAAAGGCCTCCAAGAACCAGAAGGTCTCTGCTTTTGAGGTCGCGTTGTCGCAGTGGTACGCCGAGAGAAGGATGAAGGACGACTTCAGCCCGAGGCAAGAGATGACGGGTCCCGACGGCAAGAATCTGCCGGGCGTCAGCAAGACAGACATCACGGACATGGCGAAGATATTTCTTAGGTCCGATGAACTCAAGAAGGAGAAGAAGAAGTGACGGACTATCTTGATTGGCTAGCGCAGCGCAGAGAAGCTTTTGTCGTAATGAAAAAAAAGGAGGACAGCATGAGTGTAGAAAGAGCGGTTTTTAAATACGATTTGGACGGTATGCTTAACTGTTGGTTTCACGTCGATTTGCCAGTGGGTCACGAGATCCTCGACGTCGATATGCAGGGACCGCCGTACTCAAAACCCGAGAAGCCGAAGCTTTGGGCTCTCGTGGACCCATTCGAGACAAAGATGGTGAGTCGGGAATTCCTTTTGGCTTTCACTGGCGAGAACTTCAATATGGTCGGCTACGAGATCTACATTGGATCGATGGTGTCGTCGGAAGGATTTCGAATCCACGTCTTCATGAGGCCAGTAGAGGAGAACAACAATGCAATTTGACGAAAACAACATCGTTGTGAAGTTAGGCAACGTCGAGATAAAGCCAGCTAGAAAAACAGAGCTTTATATCGATCCCTTCTATGGCGAAGTAACGAAAGATATTTATCGGCGAAATTTCCTTTTCCGATTGAAGCATCAACAGATTTCAGGATGGTCTGCAGAACACGTATTCATCAACTTTGGAGATGCAGACAGTGACGGAATATGTGATGTTGCTTTGCTGTAGGTGAAAGGAGAAAAATCACTCGTCAGAAACATCATGGATTGGGTTATTAAAGAAATCGATAGGTCGAAAGAAGAAGGAGAAGAAGAATGAATAGAAATCCAATCTTGGAGGCCTTTGATTTTGTTGAAGAAGACATCAACAAAAGGAGAACTCTGAGCAAAAGAGAGGATGAGTTTGTCAGGAACCTAAAGCATTGTCTCTTCATCGAAACAAATAGGGATTATGGAATAAAACAAGACATCCGCGTGCTGATTAGATTGATGTTGCAGGAGGTCGAAGCAATCGTCGACGAGAAATTGAAGGCGAAAAATGGCACTCCCACAACCAAAACTCCCTGATCTCAGCGAAGAAGAACTCGGTCTTGAAATCGCTAGGCAATCCCTCGCGGCATTCGGTCGCTATATGTGGGATGGCTACCTTGCCCCCGATCACGTCATCGAGATCTGCAATCACTTGGAGGCCGTGGCAAGGGGCGAAATAAAGCGGCTCATCGTAGTCGCGCCGCCGCGTCACAGCAAGAGCTTGAACATGGCGGCGAACTTCCCGCCGTGGATCCTCGGCAACTGGCCGGACAAGAAAATCATTTACGCCACATACGGGCAGGACCTCGCAGATGATTTCGGGCGCGTCGTGCGCAATACTCTTATGGACCCCTACTTCCGCCACCTCTTTCCGAATTGCCACGCCTCGGAGGACACGCGGTCGATGCGGAAGGTCAAAACAGATGAAGGCGGGGCTTATAACGCCGTAGGTCGAAACAAGGCCGTTGCCGGAAAAGGCGCAGATATCCTAATTATCGACGACATCCTCAAGGACCACAAAGAGGCGGAGTCCGATCTAATCAGAAGCGACATGAAGGACTGGTATAAGTCAGTTGCGATGACGCGGCTACAGAAAGACGGCCGGATCGTGATCGGCGGCACGCGATGGCACGAGGACGACCTCATTGGATACGCCAAGAACGAACTCAAGGACCAAGACTGGGTTGAGTTGGTCTTGCCGGCACGAGACAAGAAACGAAATCCGCTGTGGCCGGAGATGTTCAGCGACGCCGCATTGAAGGAGATCGAGGACACAATCGGCACATATTTCTGGAATGCCCTCTACATGGGCAGTCCGACGTCGAGGGAAGGCGATATCTACAAGGAGAAGAACTGGAGGTTCTACGACGTCTTGCCGCCGAGGTTCGACGAAGTCATACAATCCTGGGACGCCACGTTCAAGAAGACAAAATCCGGCTCATATGTCGTCGGCCAGGTATGGGGACGACTGGGCATCAATTGCTATCTCATGGATCAATTCCGTGAGAGGATGGGCATAATGAAAACAATTCAGCAAATAGGGCTGATGTCGATCAAGTATCCACAGGCAAACAGAAAACTAATTGAAGACAAAGCCAATGGACCTGCTATAATAGAGCTCATGCAATCAAAAATCGCAGGGATAAAACCAATTGATCCCGAGGGAGACAAAACGGCCAGAGCCCATGCGGTTTCATACGTTCAGGAATCCGGGAACCTCTACCTTCCGAATCCCGCGACAAATCCTTGGGTCCGAGGATTTGTTGACGAGCACACGGCTTTTGATAAAGGCAGGTACGACGACCAAGTCGATGCGCAGACCCAAGCCGTGTCGTATTTCATGAGCGGGCAGAACGCAATCAAGAGACTTCATAACTTAATCAAGACAATGCAGGGGGGATGAAATGGCGGAAGTCACAAAAATCAAAGATGCCAAAAAAAAATCAGTTGTGAAATCGTTCGCCAAGCGAGTCGACGGATGGATCAACAACGTCACGGGCTTGGGGATAAAACTGCGCGATAAGCGCGTGAGTTCAGAGGCCGTCGCGGAGATCATAACGGCTCATGACGCCGAGCAGTTGTATCAAACCGATCCCGCGGCGGCACGCATAGTCGATAAGCTTCCGGACGAGATGATGAGAGAGGGTTATCAGATCATCGTGAAGGACGACGACGACGCCGAGATGTCGAAAAAAGCACGGGAAAGACTCGATGAACTGTTTTTCGACTCAAGCGTGCTCGACGCCATGAAGGACGGTAGGCTCTACGGTGGCGCGGCGTTAATCCTTGGCATGCAAAACCAAGACTCCGAAAAGGAACTCGAACTCGGCGGCAGGCTTCAATACATCGCGGAACTCGACAAGACTTATCTCGACGTCCAGTCAACTGATATCCAAACGGACCCAACGGAACCCCATTGGAGAAAGCCGGAGTTTTACAGCTTCTTGTCTTCAGATGTGAAGATCGAAGACGAGAATCTCAAGTCAAAGATCCACAGATCGAGGATGATAATCTTTGACGGCAATCGCCTGCCGTACCGCAAATATCAGCAAAACGGGTACTGGCACGACTCCGTGCTGTCGAGACTCAAGAATCCCGTGAGGAATTATTCCAGTGGTCAGGACTCCGTGGCGACGCTGATCCACGATCTCTCTGTTGGAATATTCAAATTGAAAGGCCTTCATGAAATCGTGACGTCGAACGAGCAAGACGTGGTGTCGAAGAGGCTTGAAATGGCTGTGCTCGGCGTGTCGATAATGAATTCCTTGGTATTGGATGCCGAGATGGAGTCGTATGAACGCAAGACGACGAACGTCGCCGGCGTCTCGGACTTAATGAAAATCCTTGGCAATAGACTCGTGGCGTCAACTGACATGCCGCACACCGTCTTGCTCGGCGAGAGCCCAACGGGATCAAACGCAACTGGAAACTCAACGACGACGTCGTGGTACGACCACGTCAGCGCGCATCAAGAGAACGTATTGGAACCCGTGATTAGGCGCGTACTCGACATAATCTTCTCGGAGAAAGGCGGGATATCCAGAGGAGTGATTCCAGATTATTCAATTGTTTTCAATCCGTTGTGGCAGATGGACGAAAAAGAACAGGCGGAGACAAGAAAGACGATGTCAGAGGCCGACAGCAATTATATCGATCGCGGCGTTTTGACAGCAGATGAAATCGCCCAAAGCCGATTCGGTGGTCGTGAGTATTCGATTGAGACCACGCTGGATCAAGACGCGAGGGACGACATAGACGAAATCGAAGAAGAGGAGGACGACGATGGAAATGAACCCGAACGCCCATGAGGGCAAAATTGTTGAAACAAAATTTAGGGCGACTCTCAGAGAATTTTTAGGCAAGAGATGCCAAATATGCTGCGAGCGCAATTTGTACATAATTCCAAATGAGATCCTTGATATTAAAATCGAATACACAGAGCAAGTAAGCGTGAGTTTCAAGATGGACCTCAAGTAAAGGAGAACAAAATGAACAGACCTAAATACCTAAGCGTTTTCGTCGTCGAGCACGACGAAGATTTTGGATACGAGTCAATGCCGTGGCCGTTTCTCAGCTCTATGAAGATCTGCAATCACCAGCGCGAGCAGATCCTAGCCGCAAGGAAAGCCTTGGATCTCACTTTTGATAGAATTCTCGAGGAGTTCGATCGCGGGGAGAAATACGCAGATCCAGTTCCAGTGGATATCGACATAGAGATCAATATCAACGCCGATGATGAAAAGGAGGGGGCAAAATGCGTGAACTCAAAATAAAACAATTGAAGCGCACAAAGCTTACTATGCTCTTCGTCCTGCACGACGACGACTACGATTTTGAGCCTTGCATCACCGAATTGAATAAAAAGAACACAGTGCTTTCGATGACCTCAACTTTTGAACTCCGGAGAATGAAGGCCATGAAGCGCGTCTGCGAGCAAACCATTGATAGGATCATAGCCGAGATCCACGGAGAGCAAGACGGTGAGTGACGTCATACGCATCAAAGACTTCCGAAGGCGCGATCCCCCGATAGAATCCCGTGGTTACCCAAGGAAGTGCCTTCACAAAAGGGTCGTTCTCGATTACGAACGCCGCATCTTGGAGTGCCGGGACTGCCAAGCAGTTGTCGACCCCTTCGAATACTGCGCGTCTCTAGCGGTAGAGATGGATCGCTACAATCAGTCTAGGCAAGCCCTGACAACCGAAATCGATTACCTGAGAAAAACGCATGACGAACTTAAAAACGATGTCCGAAACCTCAAGAGGTCTAAGAAGAGACATGCCTCCTAACGCCATTACGCTCGACAAGCTCTCGGATCTCATCTTTGATCCAGAGGACAAGAAAAGGGTGAAGTCGGGCGTCATCAATCCCATTGTGCCGCCGAGGACGAAGACCCTTGAGATCATGTACTTCCGTGATCTGCTGCCAGTCGTCCGAGATCTCGTTGCGATAACGAATCAGCTCATAATTCCGGCAATCCCAGGACTAAGCCAATCCGCACAATCTGTCAGGCCTGACCATAAGGGCCATGTCAATAGAATTTCTTGGATGAAATGGAATTCAGACAGAATAGCTTACCTTGAAACCGAAGAAAGTTATTACAAACATTTAATTCCTAAGTGGGACGACACAAGCGATGACATCGAGCTGCTTATGAGGCAGGCCCGCGAGAGATTCGGGCAGGAATGGACGGAGCAGGACTTCCAAGCCTTGGCGCTTGCCGCCGCCGACAGGACAAACGATCAATCCGTGAGGTATTTCACGAGGCTCGCGAAGCAAGTGCCGGGAATAGATCCATTGGCCTTAGAGCCATGGCTCAGGGAGGAGGTCAAGCTTTTCACCCGAGACAACGTCAACTTGATAACGAGTATGTCAGAGGATCACTTCGACAAGGTCGAGGGCACGCTGATAAGGGACATCAGGGCCGGAAAGAAAAACACGGAGATCGCCGAGAACATCCGCAAGATAAGCAGGCAGAGCAAAAACAGGACGAAGCTCATAGCAAGGGATCAAACCGCGAAGTTCTACAGCTCCCTGCAAGAGAACCGCATGAAGGACGCCGGTATTGATCGCTATCGCTGGTCTACGGCCGCCGACGAGAGAGTTAGGGCGTCACACCGCAGACTCAACGGCAGATTCTATAGTTTCAACAAACCGCCGTCTGTCGGCAACCCCGGGCAGCCCATCCAGTGCCGGTGCGTGGCGATACCCGTAATAGAATAGGAGGACTTGTGATAGATCTTATAAAACATACAATCGTTAAAGAATTCAGCGAGATTAGAAAATCGTTAGAATCTTCTGCTGAAGCTTTAGGGCGTTGCGAGGAAATTATTGATAAAGCTGAATGCGAAAGAGTTAACACTCCTAGCAAAGAAAGACCGCCGAAAATCAATCCATCGCCTCCTCTCTGAAAAAAAGTTTTGACACCGGAAGTTTTGGCTTTCAAGATTTTAGTCAATGGAAGTCAAGCGCTTCGACATCGGCACCCTCGGCAAAGTCGAAATGACTCCGCAGGGCTATCTCAGGGTCAATGCCTACGCCACTCGCACGGGCATTTTCGACTATATGTTGCCCGACGGCACCGTCCGAAAAGAGTTGAAACCCCCAGAGGAACTCTTCGACAGAAACTCAATGCACAGCTTGTCCGACGTTCCCGTTACAGACGATCACCCGCCTGGAATGCTTACCCTCGACAACACAAAATTTTTCCAAAAGGGATATACCAGCAGTCACGTCGAAAAAGACGGCGACAAAGTCAGGGTCGGCGTCACAATAACGGACCGCGACGCCATCAAGAAGATCATCGAGGAGAAGAAAGAGCAGCTCTCATGTGGCTTTGTCTGCGTAATGGACGAGACCCCGGGCGAGTTCGAGGGCCAGCGCTATGACGCCGTGCAGCGCAATATCGTCTACAATCACCTCTCGATAGTCGATGAAGGCCGAGCCGGACCCCAAGTCAAGCTGCTGACGGATTCCAAGAATCTTAAAAATGAATTCGAAATCGGAATGATGGTTTATGACGGCATGGACGCCGAATGGACGCGAGCGTTTATCAACAACCTCCCCGATGCCGCATTCGCTTACATCGAACCAGGTGGCGAAAAGGACGAGGAGGGGAAAACGGTGCCGAGATCTCTCAGGCACTTTCCGCATCACAATTCAAGTGTGAAGAGCGCGACCGAGAACACATCGGTTGACTTGCCGCACTTACGCAACGCCCTAGCGCGGCTTTCGCAATCGCCTTTCGGCCCACGGGCTAAGGCGCATCTCGAACGTCACGCAACTGCACTCGGCATCGGGGGCAGGGGAGAAAGCAATATTGACAATCAAAACGGAGGGAATGTCATGGCTAAAATCAAAATCGATGGAATCGAATACGAATGCACTGAGCCAATGGCTCAGGCGATCAACGCCCAAATCAAGCGCGCCGATGAGTCCGAGACCAAGGCCAAGAGTCTTGAGTCGAAGCTCGCGGAGTCCCAGGGCAAGATCGACACGATGAAAGACGAGATGGCGAAGAAAGACAAGGAAATCGAGGACGCAAAAAACTCAATGCCCTCTCGTGACGACATCATCGCAGCTGGTAAGGCCCGCGCGAGTCTTGAGTCACTTGCCATCGAAGTGCTCGGCAAGGATTCCGAGGATGAAATCCAGAAGTTGAGCGACATCGATATCAAGCGCAAGGTCGTCCAGAAGGGCAGAGCATCTCTTGATCTCAAAGAGAAGGACGACAGCTATATCGAGGGCTGTTTCAGCGTCATCGCGGACGAGGCCAAAAGCGGGAATCACAACGCATTGACCAACGATCTGAAAGTGATCGCTGGCACTGGCCCGACATCCGAGGTCGCGGATTCCGAAAAAGCAAAAAGGGAATATCAGAAAAAATCCGAGGAGATGTGGAAACCCAAGGCTTCTAACCAATAGGAGGTTATAAAATGAGTCAAACAAGCTACCCATTAGATCAGGGGGTTGCGATCAAGGGGCAACCCGCAGACAATAACGATCCCGGGAATGACATCGTTACGTACAACAACCCCGATGACCAAATCGTTTTCGGTCGTGGGGTTGTGAAGAAGGCAGGGGATGAAAACGGTGCCAAACTTCCGGCCAGCGGCAGCGATGATTTTCTCGGCGTTGCGCTGCGAAACATGCAGTTGACCGACGAGTATTATCCCGTGAAGTCAGCACTCCCGGTGTTCAAGCGCGGTCGCATCTATGTCGAAGTCGAGGAGGCCGTTACTCCGGACGACGACGTTTATGTGCGGTATGCCGGAAAAGCCCAAGTACAAACGCTGACATTCGATGCCGATCTCGTCACAGACAATGATTTCGACGTCGACGTCGACGGCGTGGCGATGACGCAGGTGCCTTTCAACTCTACACACGATCAGACGATGTCAGATATCGCCGATCAGCTCGTCGCCGATTTCCCGCAGATCGCCTCTGCGACTACGCCGGGCGGCGGATCACGAGTCATCACAATTACGGCGGCGAGCACTGAGGCCGACGTCGCGATCACGGATCCCGTGGTCACCGGCGGTGGATCTCAGGCCGGAGCAGTTGTGGCGGAGACCGTGGCCTCGGTATCGGAGGACGACAAAGGGTTGTTTAGGAACGACGCCGATAGTTCGACGTGCTTCCAAGTTACTAACGCAAGATTCATGACAGCGGGGTCAGGGGCCGGTTCTTTGGTCGTGCTTGACCTCAACTTAGTCTAAGGAGGGATCAATAATGGACCTACGAAAAGATTACGCTCAGATTTTCTTGGATGCACGACTCGATGCCAGCGAGCAGATTTACTTCGCTCGCGAGCTCGAGTATGTCAAGGCGCGTACCTATGACATTCTGTATCCCCAATTTAAACAACGTCGGCTTTTCCCCGTGTCTTTCGAGGCCGGACCGTGGGCGGAGACGATCAAATACGATCAATTCGACAGCGTCGGGATCGCTAAGATCATCTCCAACTATGCCACTGATTTTCCAAGAGCCGATATCAAAGGCAAGGAATTCAGGTCAACGGTGAAATCCGTTGGAGCGGCCTATGGCTACAACATCCAAGAAATTCGGGCGTCTCAAGCCACTGGCAAGAGATTGGAGATGCGCAGGGCAGATGCGGCGAAGCGCGCGCACCTTCAGTTGGAACGCGACATCGCTTTCTTCGGCGACGCCGAGCACGACATCAAGGGATTTCTTGACAATCCAAATGTGCTGACGGGAACCGTTCCCGTCGGCGCTTCCACTAATACTGAATGGAGCACAAAAACCCCTGATGAGATCATCGAGGACATGAACCTCGTGGCAAACGCTCCGTTTAATGCGACTAACGAGGTCGAAAACGCCAATACGCTGTTGATTCCGTTGGCTCAGTGGTCGTATATCGCGTCAACCCCGAGGTCTTCGACTTCGGATACGTCGATCCTCTCGTATTTCTTGAACGTCCGGCGAGAGATGGGCGTACCGTTTGAGGTCATTCCGGTTCCGCAGATGAAAAGCGGAAATTATCCCGCGAGTCTGCCGTATTCCGGCGATCTCATAATCGCGTACGACCGCGATCCCATGAAAATTCAGCTCGAGATCCCACAGGATTTCGAGCAGACGCCGCCTGACAGACAGGCGTGGGATTGGGTTGTTTCGACGCATCAGCGCATAGGCGGGGTTATCATCTATTATCCGCTGAGTGTCGCGATTTACGACGGAATCTAAGTCATAGCGCGGGGGGCGAACCCATCTTGTCTAATCCAGAGATGGCGGACCCCCCTGCATTTCGGAGGAGATCATGAAAAAAGTATATTTAAGATGGAATCGCCCGTGCGTTTATATATGCCAGGACATCCGACTCGTGCCCGGCATCAATGAAGTCCGCGAGGTGTTCTTTGAAAAAGCGAAGTCAAACAATGGATTTCAAACCCGAATCAAAAGAGGTTTGATAGAGGTCATTGAAAATCCGCTTCCAAAGCAAAGGAAACAAGACGTGGACGCAGAGGAATCAACTGAAGAACTCACGGAGAGTCTCGCCGACCACAACGCAAAGAAAGCCATCGAGGAAATCAAGAAATGCGTCATCACTGAAAAACTCATCGCGTGGAGAGCCAACGACGACAGAAAGACGGTCATTGACGCCATAGATGAGAGGTTGGAGAAGTTGTTAGGGAGTGAGTGATGGCACCTACTCCCAGCGATTTCAAGACGAGGTTTCCGGAGTTCGACTCAGTAGCGAATTCGACGGTTCAGTTGTTTTTGGACGACGCCGCGCTTTCGGTCAATACCTGCATTTTCGGCGCGAAAGCCGATCTCGCGACGATGTATCTGGCCGCACATCTGCTGTCGTCTTCTGGAGCCAGCGGCACAAGCGGGGGATCAGCGGGGCAGATAACTGAGGAGACCGTCGGCGACCTGACGAGAAAATACGGCACGGCTTCCGTAAACGTCAGCAGCGACGGCATGAACTCGACGAAATACGGTCAGACGTTCGTGAGGTTGAGAACGGAGTCAATGCCTGCGCCGATATTGGTGCAGCCGACTGGACTCACAAAGATATGCTGAGGGCAAAATGGCAACTGTTGAGCGATTCAAAAACAAAGGCATTGAGGTCGAGGTCGTCGATCGCGGCTGGAACCTGATCGTCAAGCAGTTGGACATCGCCCACAACTCCTATGCCAAGATCGGCGTGCTTCAGAAAGCCGGAATGCACGACGGCGTCATCCCCGGAAAGACTCAAAGCGTGAAGCCCGAGAAATCCGGAAGGAAAAAGAATCCCATCACGATCGCGCATCTCGCGACGATCCACGAATTCGGAGTGCAGTCGAGAAACATCCCCGAGCGTCCTTTCATGAAAATCGCCTTCGATTCAAATAGGGACAAGATTTTCAAAAAGAAAGCCGATCTCTTGGGCCAGGTCTACGACGGCAGACTGACCGTCAAGAAGGCGCTGAAAAAACTTGGGCTATTCCACGAGGGCAACGTCAAAGCCGTTTTCAGGTCTGGAAAGCTGCCGGCGTTGAAGCAGTCCACGATTAAGGCCAAGACCGTCAGGGGCAAGCGCGGAACGACTCCGCTCATCGACACCGGACAACTCCGGCAGTCAATCGCATCGGAGGTAGTCATCAAATGAGTGGCGCCGATCTCATAGACAGCTTCGCCGAAACCGTTACGGTGACGCGATTTAATCCGTCGATACAACAGCAGACGTTGGAATTCGATGCGGACTTCGTCGTCGGCAACGTCATTGATCTCGACGTCGACGGCGCGCCGATTTCAAGCGTTCCCTTTAACGCGGACCAGGCGACCACGATGTCGGATCTCGCCGCCGCTATTCAGGCCTCGGCGAAGATATCCTCTGCCGTCGTCACTGGCGCTCGGGAGATCACAATAACGGCGGAGCACGAGGGCAATGAATTCCTGATAAGCGCGATCATAGTTACGGGCGGCGGCAGTCAAGCCAATGGGTCGATCACCGGGATTTCAGGGGGTTACGTCGACGGAGTGTTTCAACAGGGATCGACGTCGCAGTTCGACATAAAGGTGTCGATGCAGCCGTTTTCCTCAAAGGAATTGCTGTTATTGCCGGAGGGCGAGCGCACGCGGAGGCACATGAAGGCCTACACCGCGACGAGACTCTACACCGCCGAGCAGTCGCAGGCCTCAAAGGCGGATCGCTTGGACTACGACGGCACGGTCTTCGAGGTGCAGGAAGTCGAGAGATGGAAGTTGACGGATTTAAACCATTTCAAGCTTAGGGTGACGGAGCTCAATTGATGGGACTCAATGATGTCAGGCTCGGACTTAAAAGGTGGTTGCAGAAGGAGATAGGCGCGACGGTGATATTCGCCGAGCAAGGCGCGCCAAGGCCTTCGAGTTTTCCATACGGATCTTTGAGAATTCAGAGCATCAATCAAGTCGGCGGTGACGACGCGCTGAGAGACGTCGACGCCCAAGGCAAGCAAAAGACATACGGCGTGAGGTCCGCTGTTTTCGGCGTTGCGGTTTATGGCCCGGGAGCGACGGCACTCCTAGAGAAGGCGTTGGGATCGCTTCACAAGCCGACTGTTAGAGAGGAGCTTTATTACACCTACGGAATCTCGGCGATTGACGACGAAGGCATCATCAATCTCACGGAGTTGCTCGAGACCGATTGGGAGGAGCGCGCGCAAATGGATTTGATGGTGATGTATGCGATCGAGCAAGAAGACGATGTGGGGCTTATCGAAAAAGTAGAAATTAATGACGTGATTTACGACATCACGACACCATAGGAGGTCAGCATGGCTAAAATAGACAGCATTGTAAGCGTAGAAATTTCAAGAGATACCAGGACAATATCACAAGCCGGTTTTGGCGTGATGCTGATCTTGGGTCCCAATGGAACCTTTGGGACGAACGTCGT
>JABAHS010000429.1_pt11 | contig 46070 bp, 56 predicted proteins | sample 7062111 | NCBI WGS metagenome assembly JABAHS01 (sample SAMN14534600, study PRJNA622989) | marine sediment metagenome | biome: marine biome [ENVO:00000428]; feature: marine pelagic biome [ENVO:01000023]; material: deep marine sediment [ENVO:00002113]; isolation source: pool of 4 deep marine... | reverse complement strand
CGGCGATCACGTTGCCTGCGCCGATGCCGAAAGGTCTGAGTGTGCGCATGATGCCGATGAGGCACTCGTCGCGAACGCGCTCCAGATCGGCGATGCTGCGGTCGCCGGCCTGACCCCTGGTGCCCTCCACCATGCGCTCGATGAGCGAGTCGGTGAGCTCCGGCGCCTCGAGCTTCGTCCAGGGAAGCTTCAACGCCGGACCGAACTGCGCGAGCATGTGCCGCATCCCGGCCTCGCCGCCGGCCAGATGAAACGTCAGACATGTTCCCATGAACGCCCAGCGCAGTCCCGGCCCGTAGATGACCGCGTCGTCGATCTCGCCGGTGGTGGCGACGCCGTCCGCCACCATGTGCAGCGCTTCGCGCCACAGCGCCTCCTGCAGACGGTCGGAGATGTAGCCTTCGATCTCGTTCCTGACGTGCAGCGGGTACATGCCGAGACCGCGATAGAAGGCCATGGCGTTTTGCACATGCTCGGCATCGGTGCGCTCGCCGCCCAAGACCTCCACCAGCGGCAGGATGTAGACGGGATTGAACGGGTGGCCGATGAGCACGCGCTCCGGGTGCCGGCTGTCGCGCTGAATGCGCGTCGGCAACAGGCCCGAAGAGCTGGATGCGACGAGAACGTCGCTCGGAACGGCGGCGGTGATCCGCGACAGCAGCTCGCGCTTGAGATCCTCGTTCTCGGGCGCGCTCTCCTGAATGAAGTCGGCGTGCTCACAGAGCGCTTCGAGATCATCGGTGAACGCGAGACGTGCGCCATCGGCCCCGGCTGCGAGCCCGAGCTTGGTGAGCACCGGCCATGCGCTGTCGATTCTCGCGCGCAGCCGGCTTTCGGCACCGCTCGCAGGATCCCAGGCGACGACGTCGAGGCCACGGGCCAGCGCGCGGGCCGCCCATCCGGCTCCGATGACGCCGGCGCCGACGACACCGAAGCAGCCTACCTCACGCATGTGCTCTCGACCCGCCTTTCGCGCACACGCCTACGACGCGCGCTTCTCGAGACCGAGCCTCGCGCGCGCCTCGTCAGGGCCGAGCACCCTCGCACCCATGAGGGTGACGATGGTGGCAGCGCGCTCCACGAGCTGAGCGTTGCTCGCGAAGACTCCTTTCTCGAGATACAGGTTGTCCTCCAGTCCGACACGCACGTGACCGCCGAGCAGCACCGTCTGCGCGACCATGGGCATTTGCATGCGGCCGATGCCGAAACCCGCCCATACGGCATCGTCGGGGAGGTTGTCCACCATCGCCTTCATGGTGGTGGTGTCCGCGGGCGCGCCCCAGGGTATACCGTGACAGAGCTGAAACAGCGGCGGCGAGTCGACGAGACCTTCCGCGATCAGCTGCTTTGCAAACCACAGGTGGCCGGTGTCGAAGCATTCGAGCTCGGGCTTCACCCCCAGCGACTGAATCCGCTTCGCGCCGACACGCAGCATGTCCGGTGTCGAGATGTAGGTCATGTTGCCGTCACCGAAGTTGAGCGTGCCGCAGTCGAGGGAGCAGATGTCGGGAAGAAGCTCCTCGACGTGCACGAGACGGGTCATGGGGCCGACCAGATCGGTGTCGTTGCCGAACTCCATGGGCGACTCGCCGTGGCCGATGGCGAGATCGCCGCCCATGCCGGAGGTGAGGTTGATGATAACGTCGGTATCCGAGTCCCGAATGCGCTCGACCACCTCCCGGTAAAGGGCAGGATCCCGGGAACCGGCCCCGCTCTCCGGATCGCGCACGTGACAGTGGGCGATGGCGGCGCCGGCCCGGGCCGCCTCCAGGGCGGCATCAGCGATCTGCTTCGGCGTCACCGGAATCGCCGGATGCTTGCCCACGGTGTCACCGGCGCCGGTGACTGCACAGCTGATGAAAACCTCGAAGTTCATCGTTCGGCTCCTGCTCGCGTCGAGGTCGACTTTGCGCCGAATGGAGCAATGCTGGCAAGCCTCACCGGGATGCCGGAAGGCCGGCAGCGCTGGCGGCACGCCGTTGGCGCGCTTAACATCGCCTACCACGGGCCCCCGGGAGAGACGCGCGCGGGCCGGCACTGGAGACATTCGACATGCACCTATCGGTGGAGGGCCTGCGGGTCATGATCACGGCGGGCGCGGCGGGAATCGGTCGCGCCATCGCAGAGGCATTCCTGGAAGAGGGCGCCCGCGTGCACGTCTGCGACGTGGACGAATCCGCCCTGGACGCATTTGCGCAGGCTTTCCCCGACGCTCGCGTCACCCGTGCCGACGTGTCCTCGGTCGAGGACGTCGACGCATGCTTCGAGCAGGCGATGGCCTGGCTCGGCGGACTCGACGTGCTCATCAACAATGCCGGCATTGCCGGACCCACGGGCCGGATCGAGGACATCAGTCCGCAGGACTGGGAGCGCACCCTCGCCATCAACATCAACGGCCAGTTCTACTGCGCCCGGCGCGCCGTGCCGCTTCTCAAAGACGCGGGCGGCGGCTCTATCATCAACATCTCCTCCACGGCAGGCATCATGGGATTTCCGCTGCGCACACCCTACGCCGCCTCGAAGTGGGCCGTGGTGGGCTTCACCAAATCGCTCTCCATGGAGCTCGGCGAGTTCGGCATCCGCGTCAACGCCATCTGCCCCGGCGCGGTCGCCGGACCGCGCATCGACCGGGTCATCGCCGCGGACGCCGCGGCAAGGGGCCTGCCCGTCGAGACTGTCCGTCAGAGCGCGCTCAACCAGAATGCCTTGAAAGAGTTCATCCAGCCCGAGTCGGTGGCCCGCGAAGCGCTGTTCCTGTGCAGCCCCATGGGGCGGCAAATCACCGGACAGGCCATTGCCGTCGACGGCGACACCGACAGCCTGCGCACGCGTCACTAGCGGCGCCGATTCGCAGAATGCCGCGCAGGCCCGGCCGGGGACACTTGAAATTTGCGGGAGCCGCCCCCAGGATCCCGCCGTTCCGTGGCCAACCGGTGCGCGATTGACCATGCCCATCTACGAGTACGAATGCGGAGCCTGCGGGGACAGGCACGAGTTCATCCAGAAGTTCAGCGACTCGCCGAAGCGCAAGTGCCCGGGGTGCGGCGCGCTCAAGCTGAAGCGGCTTGTCTCTGCAGCCGCCTTCCATCTCAAGGGCGACGGCTGGTACGTCACGGATTTCCGCGACAAGGGCAAGAAGAAGCCGGGTGCCAAGGACGAGCAACCGGCCGCTGCCTCCAAGGGCGACGGCGCCAAGGCCGACTCTGATAAGAGCGCTGACAAGAGCGCTGACAAGAGCTCGGACAAGAGCAGCAAGAGCGGCGAGACGCCGAGCAAGAAATCCAGCGGCGGCGACACCAAGGCCACCGGCTAGGGCCCGAGGGCCGCGTGCACCGGCGGCAGCCTTGTTGCCAGCCCGGTGGTGAAACCTTACCATCCCGGCTCTTTCCCAGCGGACACTTCCGATGCGAAGCCACTATTGCGGTCAGGTGACCGAGGACTTGCTGGGCAGCTCGGTCCGCCTGTGCGGCTGGGTGCATCGGCGCCGCGATCACGGCGGGGTGATCTTCATCGATCTGCGCGACCGCGAAGGCCTTGTGCAGGTGGTATTCGACCCCGACACCCGAGAGGCGTTCGAGATCGCCGAGCAGGTGCGCAACGAGTTCGTGCTCCTGGTCGAGGGCCGCGTGCGCGAGCGCCCGGAGGGCACCGTGAACCCGGACATGGTGACCGGCCGGGTGGAGGTTCTCGGACAGGCGCTCACCGTGCTCAATCATGCCGAGACCCCGCCGTTTCAGCTCGACGAGGACGATGTCAACGAGGAGACGCGGCTGCGTTACCGCTACATGGACCTCCGGCGCCCGGTCATGCAGCGACGCCTGCTGATGCGCGGCCGCATCACCCGCGCAATCCGCGACTACATGGACGAGCACGGCTTCCTCGATATCGAGACGCCGATGCTTACCAAGGCAACACCGGAGGGTGCGCGAGACTATCTGGTTCCGAGTCGCGTGCACAAAGGCTCGTTCTTCGCGCTGCCACAATCACCGCAGATCTTCAAACAGCTGCTCATGATGTCCGGCATGGACCGCTACTACCAGATCGTGCGCTGCTTCCGTGACGAGGATCTGCGCGCCGACCGGCAGCCCGAGTTCACGCAGCTCGACGTCGAGATGTCGTTCTGCGACGAAAATGGCGTCATGGATCTCATGGAGGGCCTGGTGCGAAAGGTCTTTGCCCAGGTTCTCGAGATCGCGCTTCCGGATCCTTTCCCGCGCATGGCCTATCACGAGGCCATGGAGCGCTTTGGCACCGACCGGCCCGATCTGCGCAACCCGCTGGAGCTGACGGAAATCAGCGACCTCATGAAGTCCGTGAGCTTCAAGGTTTTCTCCGAGCCTGCCAACGACGACCTCGGTCGGGTCGCTGCGCTGCGCATGCCCGGCGGCGGCGCGCTGCCGCGCTCGGTGGTGGACGACTACGGAAAGTTCGTCGCCATCTACGGGGCCAAAGGACTTGCTTACATCAAGGTCAACGATCGCGACGCCGGCAAAGACGGTCTGCAGTCACCCATCGTGAAGTTCCTTTCCGACGAGTCGCTCGCCGGGGTGTTAGAACGCACCGGCGCTCAGAACGGCGACCTCATCTTCTTCGGTGCAGGCAAGCAGCAGATTGTCAACGATGCCCTGGGCGCGCTGCGCGTCAAGCTCGGCGAGGATCACGACCTGGTCGAAGGGGGCTGGAAGCCGCTTTGGGTCACCGATTTCCCCATGTTCGAGTGGGTCGAGAACGAGCAGCGCTGGAACGCTCTGCATCATCCGTTCACGGCACCGAGAACCGATGACCCCAAGCTGCTCGAAGACGCGCCCGGCCTCATGCCCTCGCGCGCCTACGACATGGTGCTCAACGGAACCGAGCTCGGCGGCGGCTCCATTCGAATTCACCGTCCGGAAATGCAGGCTGCGGTGTTCCGCGTGCTCGGCATCGGCGAGCAGGAGGCACAGCAAAAGTTCGGCTTCCTGCTGCGTGCGCTCCAGCACGGTTGCCCGCCCCATGGCGGCATCGCATTCGGACTCGACAGGATCGCCATGCTCATGACGGGCTCGGCTTCGATCCGGGACGTGATTGCGTTTCCAAAAACCCAGACGGCGCACGATCCGCTCACCGACGCGCCGTCCGCGGCCGACGAGGCCGCGCTGCGCGAGCTCGGCATCATGTTGCGCAAGTCGACGGTTTCCTAGGCGCGCCCACTCAGTGCAGCGTCGTATCCGGCTCCTGACTGCCTGACGGCATCGCCCCGGCGGGTGATGCATGGTGCAGAACGAGGCGCCAGCCCCGCTCGGTCTCCTTGTAGACGTTGGTCGCAAGCACCAGCGAGCGCTCGGCGAGGCGCGGACCGTGACTAATCTTTTCGTACACGCAATGCACCGCCAGGTCGCCATTGACGGTGCGCGCGATCTCGCTCACCTCGAAGCGCATGCGCGCGCCGCCAGCGAATAGCTGCCTCCAGCTCTGCCAAACGGCCTGGCGCCCCTCGAGCCGTTGCCCCATGGGGTGTATGCAGATGATGGCATCGTCGTCCGCCCACACCTTCATCATGTCTTCGAGGTCGGCGCGCTCGAAGGCTCTGTAGAACGCTTCCTCGGCGTCACTCGGCGTCGCGTACCAGGTATCACTCGTCATCGCGTCACCGCTCAAACCTCGCAGGGGATCTCGCCGAAGCGTCCGGCGAGGCTGAGCTCCTCCTCGAAGCCGAGAGTGGAGAGATCGCGCATGCGCTGCGGGTAGAGAATACCGTCGAGATGATCGCATTCGTGCTGGACGACCCGGGCGTGAAAATCTTCGGCCTCGCGCTCGAAGCGACGGCCGTCGGCATCGAACCCACTGTAGCGGATACGCCGGTAGCGGGGCACCACGCCGCGTAATCCGGGGACACTCAGACAACCTTCCCAGCCATCCACCATCTCGGCGTCGAGGCACTCGATCTCGGGATTGACGAGAACCGTCCGGGGCACCGGCGGGCTCTCGGGGTAGCGCGGGCTCGCCTGCGCCTCGAACACGACGACCCGCAAGGGCACGCCGATCTGTGGCGCGGCGATGCCGAGGCCGCCGCGTGCAGCCATGGTCTCCCACATATCGCGGATCAGGGCTCCGAGAACGGCGTCGCCGAAACGGGTTACCGGCTCGGATACGCGGTTGAGCTCCGGGTCGCCCATTCGCAGCACTGGCTGAACGGCCATGGGATTTGGTCCCTCATTGATTGACTGACTGAGGGCAAGCACTTACCGTCGCGAACCGATGGTGTCAAGCACGGCCAGTCGTTATTCCGAGATCGTCGTACTCGTCCACGGTCTGTACCTGCACAGCCTCGCCATGCTGCCCATGTACCGCTGGATGCGCGCCTGCGGCCTTCCCGCTCGCCAGTTCACCTATCCGTCGCTTACCAGCAGCGTTCCCGAGAACGCCGCTCGACTGGCGCGTTTTGTGCAGGAGATCGACACGCCGACGGTGCACTTCCTCTGTCACAGCCTCGGCGGCCTGGTAGTGCGAACGATGCTCGCGCACTGGTCCTGGCAGCGCCCCGGCCGCGTGCTGGCGCTGGGCACGCCGCATCTGGGCTCTTGCGTGGCCAGGCGCCTCGCTGCGAATCGCGCGCTCGCGTGGGCCATCGGCAAGAGCCTTCGCCACGGCCTCGACGGCGATTTGCCCCCTTGGCCCGAGGGCCGCGAGGTGGCGACGATTGCCGGTAACAGGTCAATCGGCGCTGGGCGTATCTTAGGGGGACTGCCGGGGCCGAATGACGGCGTCGTCGCGCTCGCGGAAACCGATCTCGGTCCGCGCTACCGACGCGTGATTTTACCGGAGGCGCACTCCAGTATGCTGATTTCGCCGCGCGTAGCCCGTTACGCGTGCGCCTATTTCAAGACGGGACGCTTTCCGGAGCCGGCGACTCGCGAATAGCCCGGGCCGATCCCGCGAAGCTGATGTGCTGGCTTGCGCAAGAAGGCTTCACGCTCGACAGCCGTGCTAGAATTCAGCGCATACGCTGAACGAGCAACTCGATGGCCGGTCACAGCAAGTGGGCTAACATTCAGCACCGCAAGGGCGCCCAAGATGCGAAACGCGGCAAGCTGTTCACCAAGCTGATCCGCGAGATAAGCGTCGCGGCCCGCCTCGGAGGAGGCGATCCTATCTCCAACTCCCGCCTTCGCCTCGCCATGGACAAGGCGCTCTCCGGAAATGTTCCCAAGGACACCATCGAGCGCGCTATAAAGCGGGCGAGCGGCGATCAGAGCGCGGAGAACATCGAGGAGATCCGCTACGAGGGCTACGGCCCCGGCGGCGCAGCGGTCATGGTCGAGTGTATGACGGATAACCGTAACCGCACCGTGGCCGAGGTGCGTCACGCGTTCACGAAATGCGGCGGCAATCTCGGCACCGATGGCTCGGTTTCGTACCTGTTCACCAAGCTCGGGCAGATCAGCTATCCGGTGGGCAGTGACGAGGATCGCATCATGGAGGCTGCGCTCGAGGCCGGCGCCAATGACGTCGTCAGCAACGAGGACGGCAGCATCGACGTTCTGACAGACGCCGATAACTTCACCGACGTGCGCGATGCCATGCGGGCCATGAAGCTCGAGCCGGAGCAGGCCGAGGTAACCATGCGCCCTTCAACGAGCGTCAGTCTGTCCGAGGAGGACGCGCAGCACATGGTCAAACTTCTCGAGATGCTCGAGGATCAGGATGACGTGCAGCAGGTATATTCGAATGCGGACATCTCGGACGAGATTCTCGAGCGTATTGCCTGAGCAGATGCAACGGCGCGCATGACGGGACCGATCGAATCTGTTCGCATTCTCGGTATCGATCCGGGCTCACGGATCACCGGTTACGGCATCGTGGACTTTCACAGGAATCGTGCCCGCCACGTAACGAGCGGCTGCATTCACGTTCGCGGAGCCGATCTGAGCGCGCGTCTGCGTGCGATCTTCGACGGCATCACCACCGTCGTCGAGCGCGAGAGGCCGGCTGCGCTGGCCGTCGAGCAGGTATTTTTTCACCGCAACGCCGCCTCAGCGCTCAAGCTCGGCCAGGCGCGCGGAGCGGCGCTGATGGCGGGCGTCAGCAAAGGCCTTGCTCTCTACGAATACTCTCCCAATCAGGTCAAGCAGGCCGTGACCGGCCGCGGTCATGCGCCGAAGGATCAGGTTCAGCACATGATCAGAATACTGCTCGGCCTTCGCGAGCTTCCGGCCAGCGACGCCGCCGACGCGCTCGCCGTAGCCATTTGTCACGGTCACACGAGCGAGACTCTGGCGCGCATGCAATCGAGCGCAGCACGCGCCGGCATCCTTCCATGATCGCATGGCTGAAAGGCGTTCTGCGCGACAAGCATCCGCCTTGGCTGCTCATCGATGTCGGCGGCGTCGGCTACGAGATGCAGGCGCCGATGACGACATTCACTGCGCTGCCGAGCACCGGCACCGAGGTCGTGCTGTTTGCGCACCAGGTGGTGCGCGACGACGCTCATCAGCTGTTCGCTTTCGCCGCGCGGCCCGAGCGCGATTTGTTCCGCCAGCTTCTCAAGGTCAACGGCGTCGGCGCCAAGGTGGCCCTCGCGATTCTCTCGGGCATGGATGCGGCCACTCTCGGGCGCTGCGTGCTGGAGGGCGATACCACAAGCCTGTCGCGGCTGCCCGGCATCGGCAAGAAGACCGCCGAGCGGCTGGTGATCGAGATGCGCGATCGCCTCGGGCCATCGTCGACGGACGGCGGTACACAGGCGTTGCAGGGCGGCACCTTGACCGAGAGGGCCATGGATCCGGCGGCGGAAGCCGTCAGCGCGCTCATCGCGCTCGGCCTCAAGCCGCCCGAGGCAAGCCGACGCGTGGCCGCCATCGACAGCGCGGGCCTGGCCTGTGAGGAGATCGTCCGTCTGGCCCTCAAGGCCATGGTCAAATAGGCAAGAGGTACGGCCAAGCGGTGCTTTCCCCCCCAAGCCTTGCGGTATACCATCTCGCCCGAGTCCGAGGTGACACGGTTTCGCCACCACGGCCGCAGCATTCGGCCGCGCGGTGGCGCCCTGCCGCCATGATCGGCGGGTAGCTTGATGGGCGAATTCGCGGGCCCTGCTCGGCGCCGCCCGGTTGCCATAGCATGATCGATTCAGAGCGCCTGATTACACCGCTATCCGGCATCCAGGAAGACAGCCTGGATCACAGCATTCGGCCCAAGCGGCTAGCCGAGTACATCGGCCAACCCGCCGTGCACCGGCAGATGGAAATCTTCATCAAGGCGGCCGCCGCGCGCAAAGAAGCCATGGACCACCTGCTCATCTTCGGTCCGCCGGGGCTCGGAAAGACGACGCTCGCTCACATCGTCGCCCACGAGCTCGGAGTGGGTCTGCGCCAGAGCTCCGGGCCGGTGCTGGAACGCTCGGGAGACCTGGCGGCGCTGCTCACCAATCTGGAGCCGCGCGACGTGCTGTTCATCGACGAAATTCACCGTCTGAACCCGGCTGTCGAGGAAATTCTCTACCCGGGCATGGAAGACTGCCAGCTCGACATCGTCATCGGCGAGGGACCGGCCGCGCGCTCCATCAAACTGGATCTGCCGCCGTTCACGCTCATCGGCGCCACGACCAAGGCAGGCCTGCTGACGTCGCCGCTTCGCGATCGCTTCGGCATCGTGCAACGCCTGGAGTATTACAACGAGCACGATCTCGCCACCATTCTCGTGCGCTCGGCAAGCATACTGAACGTGGCGCTCGCGTCCGACGGCGCTGCGGAGCTTGCACGCCGGTCGCGTGGAACGCCGCGCATTGCAAATCGGCTCCTGAGACGGGTGCGCGACTATGCAGAGGTCGAGGCCGACGGGGAGATCACCGCCGAGGTGGCCAAACAAGCGCTCGAGATGCTCGAGGTCGATGATGCCGGTTTCGACATGATGGACCGCAAGCTCCTGCTCGCACTCATCGAGCGTTTCGACGGCGGGCCCGTCGGCATCGACAATCTCGCCGCCGCCATCGGCGAGGAGCGCGGCACCATCGAGGACGTGCTCGAGCCCTATCTCATTCAGCAAGGTTATCTGATGCGCACACCACGAGGCCGAATGGCGACCCGCCACGCGTGGCAGCACTTCGGCCTATCACCACCGCCAGGGTCGGCGGACAGTCCTCAAGAACCGGATCTTTTTGGACGACAGGATTCATAGTCCGCTCTCTCGCCGAGTCAGCGCGCGCTCGGCGGATGGAGCCGGCCGCAGGGGTGATAGTGGGAAGTGAGGAGTTCAAATGGCCGGTGCGTGTCTACTACGAGGACACGGACAGCTCGGGCATTGTCTATCATGCGAGTTACCTTCGATTCATGGAGCGGACACGCACCGAATGGCTGCGCAGCCTCGGCTTCGGCCTTCCTGAGCTCAGCACAGAGCATGGGGTGCTGTTCACCGTATCGCGATTGCGAATCGATTACCTGCGGCCGGCTCATTTCAATGACATGCTCGAAGCGAGCCTGAGGCTCGTGCGCCTCGGTGGTGCAAGCCTTCTACTCGAGCAGAGCGTGTGCCGAAGCTCTCGAGAACTCCTTTGCCGGGCAGAAGTCAGAATCGCGTGTGTCGATGCAAGCACGCTGGGGCCTCGCCCGATCCCTCAAGTCGTCTGCATGGAGCTGAAACGTGACAGCTGATTTATCCTTACTCGAGCTCGTTCTGAATGCGAGCATTCTGGTTCAACTCGTTATGTTGATCCTGCTGATCGCGTCCCTCGTGTCGTGGACCATGATCTTTCGCAAGCACTCGACCTTGAAGCGCGCACGATTTGCCGCGGACGATTTCGAGGATCAATTCTGGTCCGGGCAGGACCTGGTCTCGGTGTTCAACCGCATTAACGCCCACTCGTACGAAGCAACCGGCATGGAGCGGATTTTTCACTCGGGTTTCAAAGAATTCGCTCGACTGCGAAATCAAGCCGGCATCGAGACAAATGCCGTGCTCGACGGAGCCGAGCGCGCAATGCGCATCGCGCTCTCGCGCGAGATCGACCTGCTGGAGGTGCATCTTTCCTTTCTGGCAACGGTCGGCTCCACGAGTCCGTATGTGGGGCTTTTTGGCACCGTCTGGGGCATCATGAACTCGTTTCGGGCACTCGGAAACGTCAGTCAAGCGACCCTCGCCCTGGTCGCGCCGGGTATCGCCGAGGCCCTCATTGCCACCGCCATGGGTCTGTTTGCGGCCATCCCGGCGGTGATTGCCTACAACCGCTACGCAAACGACGTCGAGCGGCTGCACAACCGTTACGACACCTTCATCGAGGAGTTCACCGCGATTTTGCGCCGGCAGGCCCATACATGAGTGTTGCAGCATTAACCCCATCGTGCAGCCGGGCACGTTTATATTCGAGACGCAGCATTTCGGCGCAGACGGTCTGACCGGAACCCGGAGTATCGAGACATGTCGAGACATACCAGACGAAAGCGATTGATGTCGGAAATCAACGTTGTCCCCTATATCGACGTGATGCTGGTACTGCTCGTGATCTTCATGATCACGGCTCCTCTTCTCACCGAGGGGGTAAAGATAGAATTGCCGCGAGCCGAGGCCAAACCTCTGGATCGGTCGGACACCGAGCCGTTGGTCGTCGCCATCGATGCCGATGGTCAGTTCTACATTCAGTTTGGAGAGGATCAGGACAAGCCGGTGGATGCCGTGACGCTGGTGAATCGAGCAAGCGCCGTCATCCGCCACCGCCCAAATGTGCAGGTGCTCGTGCGCGGTGATGAGACCGTCTCCTACGGCGACGTCGTCTATGTCATGACGCTGCTGCAGAAAGCGGGCGCACCCAGTGTCGGCCTGATCACGAAGCCGCCGGAGAAAGAAAGGCGTCGATGAATCTGAGGAGTTTCATCGATAACCTTACCGCGACGAGCCTGGCGGTCATCGTCCACCTGGTGCTGCTCGGTATTCTCGTCGTGAGCCTCGACTGGACTTCGCCGTCTACGCCTCCGAGGAGCGCGGTCGAGCCGGTCAAGGCAGTGGTCGTGGACGAGTCGCAGGTTGCCGAAGAGATCGAGCAGATCAAGCGGCGCGAGGAGGATAAACGCAAGCAAGAGCAGAAACGTACCAAGGATCTCGAGCTCGAAGCCCAGAAAGTCCGCAGCCAGCGAAAGGAAGAAGAGAAACGTCTCAGTGATCTGCAAATGCAGCTCGCGGAAGAGAAACGCAAGGTTGACGAGCAGATGCGCAGGCAACGCGAGGACGCCGAGAAAGCGCTGGCGGACGTCAGAAAGCAAAGGGCGCAACAGCTCGAGGAGATCGAGAGACTCAAGCGCATGGAAAGCGACATGGAGAAGCGGCGCCTCGAGGACGAGAAAGCGCTGGCGCTGCTGGCTGCACAGCACGAGGCGCTTTCACAGGAGAAGCGCAAGATCGAGGAGGCGAAGCACCGCTCAGAAGAAGAGCGCACACGCGTCGAGGAGCAAACGCGAAAGGCCAAGGCGGCACAGGAAGCCGAACAGAAGCGCCTCGCAGCCATCGCCGCCGCCGCCACCGCGAAAGCTGCGCAAGAGAAGAAAGAGCGCGAAGAGGCGGAGCGAAAGCGCAAGGCCGAGGAGGCGAAGCGCAAGGCCGAGGAGCAACGCCGCAAGGCCGAGGAGGCGAAGCGCAAGGCCGAGGAGGCGAAGCGCAAGGCCGAGGAGGCGAAGCGCAGGGCCGAGGCGGAAGAACGCCGCAAGCAGGAGGAGGCGGCGCGCCTTCAGCAGCTCGCCCTCGAGCAGGCCCAGCTCGATGCCCAGCGGGCGCGTTTGCGGGACCGTCATCTGGCAGAATATATTGGTCAGATTCAGGCCACGGTCAATCGCAACTGGATTCGTCCGACCGGAACCGCCAAGGGCCTGAAGTGCACCGTCAAGGTGTCGCAAATTCCCGGTGGGGAAGTCGTGAGTGTCATCGTGACCAAAGGCAGTGGTAATGTTGCTTTCGACCGATCTGTCGAGAACGCGGTGTTACGATCGTCTCCGTTGCCGCAGCCCAAAGACCCGAGCCTGTTCGCACGGGAAATCATATTCGAGTTCGAGCCCGAGGACTGACTGTTGATTGTGAATGTGAATCGTCGATTGGCGCTGGTGCTGTGCGCGTGCGCCTCCATGCTCATGGCTTCCCTTCCCCGGACCGGACACGCGGTGCTCACGATCCGAATAACCCAGGGCATAGAGGGAGCGCTGCCTATTGCCATCGTCCCATTCGGCTTGCAGGCCGGCGCTCAGCCGCCCCCCGTTGACGTCGCGCAGATCGTTGCAAACGACCTCACACGCAGCGGCCGATTTTCACCCCTGCCGTTCGGCGATTTGCCGAGTCGTCCCAGCGAGGCGTCAGCGGTGAATTTTGCCGACTTCCGACTTCTCGGCATGAACAATCTCGTCATCGGCAAGGTGAGAGCCCTGGCGAATGGACGATATAGTCTGGAGTTTCGGCTCTTCGACGTGTTTCGCGGCGCCCAGGTCAAGGGCTACGAGTTCGAGGCAGCGCCGGATGAGCTGCGCCGAAAAGCGCATCAGATCAGCGACATCGTCTACGAAGCGCTCACGGGTGAGCGTGGAGCCTTCGATACGCGCATCGCTTACGTCACAGAAAAAAAATCCGCAGCCGGCAGCCGTTATGCCCTCAACGTCGCTGACAGCGATGGATTCAACCCCCAGGTGGTATTGGACTCCAAGAGCCCCATCGTGTCACCGTCCTGGTCGCCGGACGGCAGTCAGCTCGCCTACGTGTCTTTCGAGGGCAACCGGCCGCGCATCTTCGCTCAGAATCTGTCGGTCGGTACACGCCAGGTAATCGCCGCATTCCCGGGGCTTAACGGCGCACCCGCCTGGTCCCCGGACGGCAAGAGCATGGCGATGACGCTCTCCAAGGACGGTAATCCGGAAGTCTACGTCATGGACATCGCCACGCGGCTTCTCAAACGCCTCACCGTTAGCGCGGCAATCGACACCGAGCCCGCCTGGTCTCCCGACGGCAAATCGCTGGTTTTCACCTCCGACCGCGGCGGAACGCCCCAGATCTACCGCATACCGGCAAGCGGCGGCCAGGCGACGCGGCTGACCTTTGAAGGAAAGTACAATTCACGCGCCACCTTCGCACCGGACGGTAAATCGCTCTCCCTCGTGCACGGCGACAAAGGCACTTTTCGCATTGCGGTGCTAGATTTAGAGAATAACGCGCTGCGTGTGTTGACGAAAACGACCCTCGACGAGTCCCCGAGCTTCGCGCCAAATGGCAGCATGCTACTCTATGCGACCACCGACGCCGGCGGCGGGGCACTCGCCGGCGTGTCCACCGACGGCCGCGTGCGCCAGGAGCTGGCAGCTCAGCAGGGGGACGTGAGGGAGCCGGCATGGTCACCCTTCAGGCAACCCTGATGGCAGGCGCGGGGCTCGAAGTCAGGAATTAAAAAATCAAGAAAATTGGCCGAATTCACTACTAATATTGCTACACGTCACGAACCAGCAACTAGACCAACTAGGAGACATGTCATGCGAAAAGGACTCAATTCCTTACTGCTGCTGATTTTCTCGGTGGCTTTCCTCGTTGCCTGCGAAGGCACGACCGGAACCACCAAGGACGAATCGAGCGTCACGGGCGGCAGCAGCAGCGGGACCTCATCTTCGGGCAGCGCCACGACAACGGCGGCGGGCTCGGGCTCGGGCTGGACGGGCCATCCGCTCGACGACCCCAACAGCCTGCTCGCCAGACGCACGGTTTATTTCGATTTTGACGAGAGCGTCATTCTCGACCAGGATCGCCCAATCCTCGAGGCGCATGCGCAATATCTGTCGCAGAATCCCGGGGCTGCCGTCACCCTGGAGGGTCACACCGATGAGCGCGGCACCCGTGAGTACAACCTTGCGCTCGGCGAGCGCCGTGCGGTGGCGGTGCGCCAGTTCATGAGCCTGCTCGGCGCCGCTGGTCAGCAGCTGCGCACGCTCAGCTACGGTGAGGAGCGGCCGGCGGCGGCGGGACACAACGAGGAAGCGTGGGCTCTCAATCGACGCGTCGAGATCATCTATCGCAGCAAATAAAGCATGTGTGACCGACCGAGACCGTCAACGTAGTTAGTCGATCCATGTATCTTAAAGACAAAAGTCCAAGTGTACCGGGGTTAGTGCTCGGTGCAGGTATGACGGCGGTGTTGCTCACGCTACCCGCCGTCGCGATTTCCCAGACCACGCAAACGCTCGAGCAGCGCGTGGCGAGAATGGAGCGAATGCTCGATTCCGGCACGCTGCTCAAGCTTTTGCAGAGCGTGGAGGAGCTCAAGGCTGAGGTGCGCGAGCTGCGAGGGCAGCTCGAGCAGCAACAATATTCGTTGTCTCAGATGACCGACCGCCAGAGGGAGCTGTACCTCGACGTGGATCGCCGCCTGCAGCGGGTCGAGGCGGCGGGCGTGGCGATAGGGGCTGCGGCAGCGGGTGCCGCAGCGAGCGCGCCGGGGTCGGCACCCGCCACCATCGGCGCGGCGCCCACCGCCCCGTCAGGCAGCGCTACCACGGGCGCCTCACCTTCGGCGACCGGCGCGGCGGCCGGCGCGGCGGCCGGCGGCGTTGCCGCAGCCGGCGCAGCGACTCCCACGGGCGCGCCGCAGAGCGCTTCTGCCGCGGTCGATCCGGTCAAGGAGCAGCAGGCCTATCAGAGCGCATTCAACCTGCTCAAGGCCGGCCGTTACGACCAGGCGGCCAAGTCGTTTCGCGAATTTCTCGCCGACTATCCGGCCAGCAAGTTCGCCGATAATGCCCAGTACTGGCTCGGCGAGTCCTATTACGTGACTCGCAGCTTCGACAACGCCATGCGAGAGTTCGAAAAGCTGATCAAGGATCACCCGGAGAGTCAGAAGCTCACCCACGCACTTCTCAAGGTGGGCTACATACACGATGAGCTCGGGCAGAAGGACAAGGCGCGCGACGTGCTGACACAACTGACCGAGAAGTACCCCAACAGCACTGCTGCCGGGCTTGCGGCCAAACGACTCGAACGCATGCGTTCACAATAACCGCGTCCGTGCGCGTTTCAACCATAGCGGATTTCACCCCGGCCAATTAGGCTATAGCCATGGAATCCATCCGAGCCTGGTTCCAGCGTCATCTCGCGGATCCGCAGGTCATGGGCCTCGCGGCCGTGCTGCTGGCAGGCTTTTTCATCGTTTTTCTGACCGGCAAGATGCTCGCGCCGGTCATCGCCAGCATTATCATCGCGTACCTTCTCGAAGGGCTCGTCTCGCTGCTGCAGCGACACGCTCTGCCAAGACTGGCCGCGGTGCTTCTGGTGTTCGTCGGCTTCATCGCTTTCATGGCATTCGTGACCTTCGCTCTGCTCCCGCTGCTTTCGCGACAGGCAACGCAGCTGTTTCAGCTGCTTCCCGAGATGCTGACCAGCGGCCAGAGCGCTCTGATGAGACTTCCGGAGCGTTATCCGGAGCTTTTTTCCGAGGCACAGGTACGGGATCTGATCGACACGATTCGTATCGAGGCGCTTTCCTATGGACAGCAGGTAGTCTCACTTTCAGTGTCGTCGGTAGTGAGCGTGATCACGGTAACCGTCTATCTGATTCTGATGCCGTTGCTCGTATTCTTCTTTCTCAAGGACAAGGAGCGCATCGTCGATTGGTTTGCCCGTTTCCTTCCCAGGGATCGCGGGCTCATCTCTCAGGTCTGGGTGGATGTCGATCGCCAGATTGGTAACTACGTGCGCGGAAAGTTCATCGAGATTGTCATCGTTTGGGTGACGACTTTCCTTACCTTCTCCCTCATGGGTATGCAGTTCGCCATGCTACTGGGCGTGTTGGTCGGCGTGTCCGTTCTCATTCCCTACATCGGCGCGGCAGCCGTGACGGTACCGGTAGCCGTGCTCGCCTATTTTCAATGGGGCGTCCAACCGGAATTCTGGTGGCTGCTGGGGGCATATGCCGTCATTCAGGCGCTGGACGGAAACGTCCTCGTGCCTTTGCTGTTCTCCGAAGTTGTAGACCTGCATCCCGTGGCCATCATCGTAGCGGTGCTCATATTCGGCGGGCTGTGGGGATTCTGGGGCGTGTTCTTCGCCATTCCCCTTGCAACGCTCGTACAGGCAGTGCTCAAGGCCTGGCCGAACCTCGCCCAGGTCGATGGAAGTGACAAGCAGAGGGCGGACGAGCAAGCCGACACCGCGCAGTAGGCGCTCGGCCGGCTATGACATATCCCTGTGTCGGACCAGGACGCGGTCCCTGCTTTCTCGGAACTGCGCGGCCAGCTGCTCGACCACATACACCGAGCGGTGATTACCTCCGGTGCATCCCACCGCGACCGTCAAATAAGCGCGATTGCCTTTCTCGAAGGCAGGAATCCATTGGGCGAGGAATGCCCCGAGGCTTTGCAACATTTCTTTCACGGCGGGCTGGGCATCGAGAAATGCGACGACCTTCTGGTCACGTCCATTGAGTTGGCGCAGCTCTGATTTCCAGTAAGGGTTCGGAAGCGACCTGACATCGAAGACGAAATCCGCATCCAGCGGAATACCGTGCTTGTAACCGAACGAAACGAATTGCACTGACATCGTGTCTGGGGGCCGTCGAACCACGCGCTCCTGAATAAGCTCGCGCAGCTCGTGGTACAGCGTATGCGAGGTGTCGATGCAGGTCTCTGCAAGGTCACGAACCGGTTCCAACAGCGTTCTTTCACGCCGAATGGCCTCGAGCAGAGAAACGTCCGCGGCAGTGAGGGGATGCTTTCGACGCGTCTCGCTGAACCGCTTCGTGATAGCGTTGTCATCCGCCTCGAGGAACACGACGTCACAATCCACTCCTCGAGTCTCTATGGCTGCCTTGATATCGGGAAACCGGTCAAACGCCACGCTCAGATTGCGGGCATCTATGACCGCCGCGACGCGCTCCGGTGCCGGTTGCGCCGATGCGAGCTCTGAAGCGAACGCCTCGAGCAGACCAAGCGGTAGATTGTCGACGCAGTGGTATCCGAGATCCTCGAGAACGTTCAAAGCGACACTTTTTCCCGCTCCGGAAAGGCCGCTGATAACGATGAGCTTCACAGTGCTTTTACAGTCGGTTTTCGGCGACGCGCTTCAGTCCTGACCGTCTGCCTGACAAATCAGCTCCCGCACTTTGTCGGGAGTACGCTCGACGCGAAGCGCATCGCGTGAGGCATTTGAGTTGAAGTAACCGGCCAGCTTTGCAATAACCTGCAAATGCTCCTCGGTCGATTGTTCCGGCACGAGAAGGGCGAAGATGAGATCCACGGGCTCGCTGTCGGGCGCATCGAAGTCCACACCCTTGGGCACCTTGATGAACACGCCGATGGTCTTCTCGAGACCTGCAAGACGCCCGTGGGGGATGGCAACACCGTGGCCGAGGCCCGTGCTACCGAGTTTTTCGCGGGCGATCAGACAGTCGAAAACGGCTCTCGGCGAAAGATTTTCGTCGCTTCCGGCAAGCAGCTCACTGGCGAATTCCAATACACGTTTCTTGCTGGCGGCGTCGAAATCCAGCCGAATCCGATCCGTTGTGAGGATATCGGAAAGCTTCATGGCCGAGGACTCAGCTAGGATTCAGCTGCCTTTCGTTACAGCCTTGCTTCCCCTTGCACTGCGGTAGTGGCTGGTGAGCTTTTCCTTGTGCCGCTTCAGCTGGCGGTCGAGCTTGTCGGCAAGCGCATCGATGGCAGCGTACATATCCTCCTCCACCGCATCGGCAAATAGATTACCCCCCGAAACATGGACAGTTGCCTCGGCTTTTTGTGCGAGCTTTTCAACGCTGAGAATGACGTGTGCGTGGGTAGCGGTATCGAAGTGTCTACGAAGTCTCGAGAACTTCGTCTTCACGTAGTCTTTCAAAGATTCACTGACGTCCACATGATGTCCGCTCACGTCCAGTTGCATTGCACTACCCCTTTATTTTTGCGCAAATGCGGCATCCGGCCGAATGCTATGGAAGCTCTTCCCGCTCTTCGACAAGTCCAGCACTTTCACATCAGAGATTTGCGCTCGCTCGAAGACGGGATCGCCATGGACTCACGATACTTGGCGACCGTGCGACGCGCCACTTTTATTCCCTGCTCGGAGAGAATGGCAGCGAGCTTGCTGTCACTCAATGGTTTTTGTGAATTCTCCGCCGCTATGAGCTTCTTCAGAAGAGCGCGGATCGCCGTCGATGAACACTCGGCGCCGCTCTCGGTATGAACGTGGCTCGAGAAAAAGTATTTGAGCTCATAGAGCCCACGCGGCGTATGCATGAATTTCTGCGTCGTGACCCGTGAAATCGTCGATTCGTGCATCTCGACCTCTTCGGCGATATCGTGCAGAACCATGGGCTTCATCGCCTCTTCGCCATACTCGAAGAACGCCTGTTGACGCTTGACAATGCAAGTGGCGACCTTGAGAAGGGTTTCACTTCGACTTTTCAAGCTCTTGATCAGCCAGCGTGCCTCCTGCAGATGAGTTTTCAGGCAGTTGTTATCCGCGCTGTTATCCGCGCGCCGAATGAGGCTCGCGTACTGAGAGTTCACCCGAACCTTGGGAAACGCATCCGGATTGAGCTCGACGCGCCACGTCCCCTTGACCTTGCGAACGATGACGTCGGGGATTACGTATTCCGGTGGATTCGACTGGAGCGCGTCCCCAGGGCGGGGTGAAAGCGTCTTAATCAGCTCGATTACACGCTGGAGCTCCTCCTTCTCCAGCTTGAGCAGGCGCATGAGCTGAGCGTAGTCTCGCTGACCGAGCAGGTCCAGGTGGTCTTCGACGAGCGTCACCGCTGCCTGTAGCCAGGGTGTGTTGTCGGGGCGTTGACGAAGCTGGATCAAAAGGCATTCGCGTGGATCCCGAGCCGCGACACCGACTGGATCGAAGTTCTGCACCTGATGCAGGACGGCTGCTATCTCGGCGAGATCGATCTCCAGCTCTGGCGTCGAAAGACTTTTGTGAATGTCCTCGAGCGTTGCACCGAGATAGCCGCCTTCATCGATGCTGTCGATGATGGCCGTGGCGATGACCTGGTCGAGCTCGCTCATTCGCGTGAGGCCGAGCTGCCAGAGCAGATGATCCTTGAGTGTCTCGGACTCGGCGCGGGGATTCTCGAACTCGGTGCCGTTGACTTCCGAACCGCCATGGTGCACCGGGACACCGTCGTAGATGTCTTCCCAGGCGCTGTCGACCGGCAGCTCCGAGGGAATATCCTCGGGCGCGACATCCTGTTCCGACGCGCCGCCATCGGCTGGGGAGTCGCCGGTGGTCGAGCTTGCGCCCTCATCCTCGAGCTCGAGCATGAGATTCGACTCGAGCGCCTCCTGGACCTCCATTTGCAGCTCCATAGTGGAGAGTTGCAGCAGGCGGATAGCCTGCTGCAGCTGCGGGGTCATCGTCAGATGCTGACCCAGGCGGAGCTGGAGCGATTGCTTCATGTGGCGAAATAACGGGTTTTTATTTGTAAATTTTAGCAGGCTGGCCTTGGCGCCCGAGTGCGCCCGTCACAACCTGAAATCGTGCCCCAAATAGACTTCTCGTACCTTTTCGTCGCGCAGAATAGCCTCAGGCCGGCCCTCGGCAATGATACGCCCCTCGTTCACGATATACGCTCTGTCGCATATGTCCAGGGTCTCGCGCACGTTGTGGTCGGTGATCAGCACGCCGATCTCGCGCTCACTTAAGTATTTGATAATTCTCTTGATATCTACGATGGAAATGGGATCGACGCCGGCAAAAGGCTCATCCAGGAGCATGAACTTCGGCTCAGAGGCAAGCGCCCTGGCGATCTCCACCCTACGACGCTCGCCTCCGGAGAGACTATCGCCGCGGTGCCGCCTGAGATAGCCCACATGCAGCTCCTCGAGCAGCTCTTCGAGGCGCTTCTTCTGCTCGGCCGGCTCGAGACCGGGGTGGACCTCGAGAATCGCCAGTATATTCTCCTCCACGGTGAGACGCCGGAACACGGACGGTTCCTGGGGAAGGTAACCCAGCCCCATTCGTGCCCTGATGTGCATGGGATATCGGGTCAGATCCTTGGCATCGAGATGAATGGCGCCGCCGTCGCTCGCCACCAGGCCGATAATCATATAGAAGCTCGTCGTTTTGCCTGCGCCGTTGGGTCCGAGCAGGCCGACGACCTCGCCGCTTCGAACGCTCAGGCTGACGCCGTCGACCACCGAGCGCGAGTTGTAGCTTTTGACGAGGCTGCGCGCCGTCAGAACGCTCATGGATTCACGAACAAAGGCGCACCGATAACGATTTCCGAATGAATCATTTTTTCTTCGGCATAATCGTGATTCTCACGCGGCCCGAATCGCTGGAAGCATCGCCGTTTTTGTCAACGGCGTCCGCTTGGGCTTCCGCTTTCACACGCCCCCTGCGCGAATCGTAGACGATTCGCTCGGCCGTAATCTTGTCCTGTCCTTCGCCGTAACGCGCGTTTCCCAGCAGGAATATCAGGTCCTGATCGGCGTGGTATTCCATGCGATCGGCATGCGCCGTCATGTAGTGCTCCTTGTCATCGGGCAGCTGCCGAAATTTGGCCGGCTTACCGACCGAAACCGCTTTCGTGATTGTGTTGGCGTCGTCGTAGTGGATCCAGACCGTGTCACCGGTGATGCGCAGTGTTCCCTGCTCGATGACGACATCGCCCCGGTATACGGTGACCTGTTTGCGATTATCGGCCTCGGCGGTGCTCGCTTCGATCACGATGGGCTGCTCGCGATCCGTGGAGCGCGCCTGAGCACCGTTGGTCGCAAACACGACAAACGCCAACGGCACCAGCAATGTAATGTTCAAACGCATGTTCATCGATCGCCGTCGCTCATCGTTGCAAGGGCTCGATCGTCGTCTTGACCCGGGAAAGCAGCTGCACGCGGTTCTCGCCCAGATAAGCCCGCATGCCGACGCCGCGGGTCAGCGATTCCGGTGTGCTGATGGCGACCGGCAGGGCCGTTTCCGCGAATTCGACATCGGGCAGCACCCGTAGGTCCTCTGTCTCGATGTGAATCTCGCGCCTCCCCTGCGGGTAATTACGCCAGATGTCGACCCTCCCTAGCAACATGAGAACGTCGTTATCAGCCGAGATCCAGCCTCGCTCCGAGGCGATGTGCCACGGCTCCGATCCTGACCGGTAGACAACCAGATGCGGATGCCTCAGCTCCTTTGTCCCGGTCGTGTTGAAATGCGCCATGTATGCAGCCGAGAGGCGGCGCAGCGGATTGCCGTCCTCGCCCATGGTCGTCACCTCGAACTCTTCCATGGTCAGATCCGGAGCGCGGCCCGTGAAACGCGCGGATTGGCCCTGGGGCTGACCGATGGCCGCCAGCCACAGACCGCTGGCGACGGCGAGTGTCACCAGCACCGCGGCCGGTAGCCAGGTGGCGACGGCCGAGGTGAGGCCGGACCTGGCGAGGATGCCCAGCCGTTTGGCAACGCCGGACCCGCCTGCTGTCAGCACGGGCTGCTCAGACGTTTCCCATGAGATATTCACGGTGGATGTTCTCGAGAGTGCCCTGGGCATGCATGATCAGATCGCAGACCTCGCGAGCGGCGCCGCCCCCGCCCTCGGCTCGCGTGTGCCAGTGTGCGCGCTCCAGAACCAGTGGATGGGCGTTCGCCACCGCCACCGCCAGGCCGGCCCGCGCCATGATTCCGAGATCGACGACGTCGTCACCCACGTAGGCGGTATCGGACTCGGACAGCTCGAGATCGCGGACGAGCTTCTCGAAGACCGGTAGCTTGGACGCATGCCCCTGATACACGTGGGTGATTCCAAGCGATGCCATACGCTCGCTGACAAGCTGAGAGCGACGTCCCGTTATGATGGCGAGCTCGACTCCGGTGCTCGCAAGCATTTTCATGCCGTGACCATCCCGGGAGTGAAAGGCCTTGTACTCTACACCGTTGTCACCGAGAAGCAGGCGACCGTCAGTGAGCACGCCATCGACATCGAAGAGGAGCAGCTTGATCTTGGCGGCCCGCACCAAGACTTCCGGCGACGCGTCGAACAATCAGATCACCCCTGCGCGTAGAAGATCGTGCATGCTCAGCACGCCCACGAGGCGGTGATCCTCGTCGACGACCAGCAGGGCATTGATCTCGCGATCCTCCATGACTTTGAGCCCTTCTGCCGCCAATATATTCGGAGACACCGTCACACATTCGGTGGTCATGACCTCGGCAATTCTCGCCTTGTGCACATCCAACTCCCGATCCAGTGTGCGGCGCAGGTCACCGTCAGTGTAGATACCAAGCACTTTACGGTTATCGTCGACGATGGCGGTCGTACCGAGGCCGGTTCGCGTCATTTCCATCAAAGCCTGCGAGATGGGCACGTCCATGGAGACACTCGGCATATCGTCGCCGGTGTGCATGATGTCGGCAACGTGCAGCAGCAGGCGCCTTCCCAGACGGCCGCCGGGATGGGAACGGGCGAAATCCTCGGCACTGAAACCGCGCGCTTCCAGCAAAGCAATGGCGAGCGCATCGCCCATCGCAAGGGTCGCGGTCGTGCTGGCGGTGGGCGCGAGTCCGAGCGGACAGGCTTCCTCTTCGACGCCCACATTGATATTCACGTCGGCCGCCTCGGCCATGCGTGAACGGGGATCGCCGGTGAGCGTGACGAGCGGGACCCCGAGGCGCTTGATGAGGGGCAGAATCGTGACGATCTCGCTGGTACCGCCGGAGTTGGAAATGGCAAGCACCACGTCACCGGCGGTTATCATGCCGAGGTCTCCGTGGCTGGCCTCACCCGGGTGCATGAAAAACGACGGTGTCCCGGCACTCGCCAGGGTCGCGGCGATCTTGCGTCCCACGTGACCGGATTTACCCATGCCGGTGACCACCACGCGGCCCTTGCACTGGAGCATCAGCCGACAGGCTTGCGCGAAATCGTGATCGATCCGGCTCACCAGCGAGCTCAACGCCCTGGCCTCGGTTTCGATCACTTCCACGCCGGATTTGCACAGGCTCGCGTCCGAGCGCGCCCCGCCTTCGATCACCGCCCCAGCGGCGGCCCGCGGGCTGCAGGGGGGTACGCTGGTCGCCTGCTTGAGTGCCATCAGCCCCTCCGATGTCTGTCGCCGAGGCCTGCCGTTCGACGCGAGCGCGTGCCCCCGCCCCGCAGGCATGGCCGGTCAGTTGGGGTCACCAGGACCGGGTTTCAATAGCTTAGCCCTTTGTTGCGGGTGAGGCTCGATTCGTCGCGCTCAGGCCGCGGAAACGTACAGAAGTCCCTGGTAGCCCAGGAAGGCAAAGACCAGCACGGCGCCTTCCCAACGGGCGATATGCCCGGGGCCGCGAAATCCCCACGCCATGATCGCCAGGGCCACGCTCAGGACCAGCATGACGGGAAAATCGCGCTGCAACGCTTCAGGCGGCACCGCCGCGGGAGCGATGAGACCCGGCAGAACCAGCACCGGCAGCAGATTGAACATATTGGACCCGATTGCATTGCCGACCGCAATGTCCGGCTCGTCCTTGAGAACACTGGCGATGGAGGCGGCGAGCTCGGGAAGACTGGTGCCGATCGCGACCACCGTTAGACCGATGAGCATATCGCTGACCTCGAAGCTGCGCGCGATGCCCACCGCCCCCCATACGATCAGCCTCGAGCCGACAAGCAACGCCGCTAGACCGATAGCGAACAGCAGCAGGGCACGGACGGTGCCGACAGTGGCGGGGATCTCCTCGCTGAACTCCCGGCGCAGCGGATCGGTTCGGCGCGCGCGCTCGGCAATTCCCGCCATGAGCAGCAGGAGAAACAGGAATGCCAAGCCCAGAACGACGCCATCGGCCTCGTCGAGCGTACCGTCGCCGAGCCTCAGCCATGCGATGCCGATGACCGCGAACATGATGGGAAACTCGACGCGGAAGATCTTGGTGCGCACGACCACTCCCCGTACCAGCGCCGTGACGCCGAGCACGAGCCCGATGTTGGCGATATTCGATCCCACGGCGTTGCCGATGGCGATCCCCGGGTTGCCGTACAGCGCGGCGCTCGCCGAGACCAGAATCTCCGGCGCCGAGGTGCCCATACCGACGATGGTCAGGCCGATGAAAAGCGGCGAGACGCCAAGATTGCGCGCGGCAGCAGATGCGCCGAGGACGAATCGATCGGAGCCCCAAACGAGCAGCGCGAGACCCGCGAGGACGGCGAGATAGGTCAACAATATGCGAGCTCCACGGACAGCCGGGTTGAGCGAAGATTGCCGCGAACGGCCCCCATTACCGCCGCGCGTCTGGCATGGTATCGAAAACGCGATGTCGCGAAAATCGCCCCGAAACGCGTGCTAAGCTCAAGCGAAAGCCCTCCTCATCACACCGACCCGATGATCGAACGTCTCGAACAGGCCCGCCAGTGGCTTCGGAGCACGCTTGGCGTGGTGGACGTCGATCTGCAGCCGGCTTCCTCGGACGCCAGCTTTCGTCGTTATTTCCGCATCCGCTTGGACGGCGGGTCGAAGATACTCATGGATGCGCCCCCCGACAGAGAAGACTGCCGTCCCTATGTAGCGGTGAGCGATCTGCTCGCGAGTGCCGAAGTTCATGTCCCGGCCATCTATGCGCGCGATCTCGCCTGCGGTTTTCTACTTCTCGAGGATCTTGGCCAGCGCAGCTACCTCGATGCGCTCGATGCCGACAGCGCGTCGAGCCTCTATGGGGAGGCATTGGATACCCTGTTGCGCATGCAGGTGCGGGTACCGCCGGATTCGGTGCCCGGCTACGATACCGCGCTCGTCATGCAGGAGCTCGCGCTGTTTGACGAGTGGTTTCTCAGGCGGCACCTTGGTATCGACACCGCGGGCGCGCTCGGGAAAGCGTTGTCGGAAATCTTTCGCGTGCTGGCGGAAAGATTCGAACAGCAAGCGAAGGTCTTCGTCCACCGCGACTATCATTCGCGCAATCTCATGCATACGCGCGTTCGCAATCCCGGCGTTCTGGACTTCCAGGATGCCGTTGCGGGCCCAGCCGCCTATGACGTGGTGAGCTTGCTGCGCGACGTTTATATCGAGTGGCCAGCCGCGCGCGTCGAGGAGTGGTTGATCGAGTACCATGGGGACGCGCTTTCCCGGGGCGTGCCGGTCAGCGCCGATCCCCGGCAATTTCTGTGCGACGTCGACTTCGTCGGCGCACAGCGCCATCTCAAGATCGCCGGTATCTTCTGTCGTCTGTTCTATCGCGACGCCAAGCCTGACTATCTCCGGGACATTCCGTTGACACTTCGATACCTGATGGCAGAGTGCGAGCGCCAGCCGGCGCTGGCGGCATTGCGCCAGCTGCTCGACGATCTGGACGTCATTGCCAAGCTCGAACGCAATAACGCGCGTACCCTCGCGCGCCTAGCGGAGCTGAGCCCTTGAAGGCCATGCTGCTCGCGGCCGGCCGCGGCGAGCGCATGCGGCCGCTGACCGATTCGGTGCCGAAACCGCTTCTGTGCGTCGCCGACCAGCCCCTCATCGTTCACCTGATCCAGAGACTCGTCGCCGAGGGTTTTCAAGAGCTGGTGGTGAATCACGCCTGGCAGGGTGCTCAGATAGAGCAGCGTCTCGGTGATGGCGGCGAGTTCGGCGCACGCATCGTTTACTCCCGGGAGCCTGAGGGGGCGCTCGAGACCGGCGGCGGGATCCGCCGTGCGCTGGCGCTGCTCGGCCAGGCTCCTTTCCTGGCCGTGAATGCCGACATCTGGACGGATTTTCCCTTCCGGCAACTCGCCGCCGGCTTCGACAGCCTCGCCCACCTGGTGCTGGTGGACAATCCCGATCATCACCCCGAAGGAGATTTCGCCCTCGAAGGGACGCGCGTTCGCCGATCCCAGGGCGAGCGGCTCACGTTCAGCGGAATCGGCGTGTATCGACCGGAGCTTTTCTCGGATACGAACGACGAGCGCTTTCCCCTGGCGCCGCTGCTGTTCGATGCCTGTCGCAGGGATCGGGTGAGCGGCGAGTATTACGCCGGCGAGTGGTGGGATGTCGGCACACCCGCGCGCCTCGCGGAGCTGGACCGCTGGTTACGCGCGAGGGGCTCGTGAGGCGCCCGTTTTCGTGGGCGGGCCGAAAGGGATCCGCTGGGCGCAGAGCATCACTCGCGACGCCGCTCATCGTGGCCGACATCCTCTCCCCCTCCCGCGGAGGCATGCGCCCCCGTCGGGAGGGGCAGAGCCTTCGTCAGCCTACTCGCCGCTTTCCTCGACCGTCAGCCGTTCACGGCTCGTCTCCACGGTTCGGGCACCGATGCCATTGACCTTGGTCAGATCGTCGACGCTCGCGAACGCCCCGTTCTGCCGCCGATAGGCGACGATCTCGCGGGCTTTCTTCAGCCCGACACCGTTGATGGCCGAAGCGAGGGTCTCGGCGTCGGCAGTGTTGATATTCACGGGCTCCGCGGCGTTCACCACGCCGGCAGCCGCCAGAATGGCACAGGCCATGAGACGACGGGCATTGAACATGTGACTCTCCTTGCTCAGCGTTTGACTTCCATTGTCTTGCGTCGAATGACCGCGTGCGCCCGGGCGTCACGCGATGACGCGTGCTCAACATAAACGGCCGTCGCATGCGATCACCAGCGCGTCATGTAGGCGGTGGGCGCCGGCACGCACGGCCTCGCGCGCGGGCGGGCGTCGCGTAGAGCGCACCGGACGTGCGTCGGGGACCTCGAGGAAAGTCGCCGCGCTCAGGTTTCGCGCCACGCGTCGAGCACCGGCTCGAGCTGGTCGAGGGTGCGGATCTCGGCGTCCGGCGAGGCTCCCCCCGGCCACGGCTTGCCGTCGACGTTGATCCACACGGTGCGCATGCCGACGGCTTTGGCGCCGTGCACGTCGCGTTTCGGATCGTCACCCACGTGCACGGCCTGATGCGCGTCGACGCCGGCGGCGCTCAGCGCGGCGTGAAAAATCTCCGGTTGCGGCTTGGCGGCCCCCGCCTCGGCGGCGGTGATGACGAAGTCGAAGTAGTGTCCGATACCGATATGATGCACGTCGGCATTGCCGTTCGTGATGGCGCCGACGGCATAGCGCTCGCGCATGCCGTCGAGCAAGGCATGCGCCTCCTCGAAAAGCGTCACCGCGTTACGATGCTCCCAGAAAACGCGAAAGGCGGGGTCTACGAGCTCCGGACCGAAGCCGAAGCTCTCGGCCAGATGGTGCAGCCAGCGACGTCGCAGACCGGTCAAGTCGTGCTCCATCTCCGGGAAACGCTGGAAAAATTCGCGTCGATGCGAGACCAGCTCGACGAGGGAGTAGCGCTCGGCAATGGGCGCGTAGTGGCGGCTGATCCAGTCGTAGAACGCCTCCTCGGCAGCGAGCAGAATCGGCCCGCATTCCCACAGGGTGTCGTCCAGATCGAACGTGACGCATCGAACAGTCATCGCGCATCGAGCTCTCTGCTCATCCGGCGCCTCCGCCGTGGGTTCGAGGGCGGCGGCGCCGGAAAGAAACCGTTGTCGTCGAGCCATCCCCAGTCCGGCCCGGACCAGCCAAAGACTTCGAAGTCCACCCGCCCGTAACGGTCGAACACCACGCCCTCGTTCTCCAGCAGCTGCCGCTGCCGGCCGGTGCCGCCACCGTGGCGCCGCTCGCTGATGGTTCCCCGGCTGTTGATGACGCGCTGCCAGGGCACCGGCCGCGCGCCGACGGCAGCCATGGCATAACCCACCATGCGCGGCGTGCAGTGACCCTCGATGGCAGCAATCTGAGCGTAGCTCGCCAGGCGGCCCGGCGGGATCCGGCGGGTAATCGCGTAGATGCGCTCGTAGACGCTTGCCCCGCGAAAGCTCGTTTCCTCTTCGGCGCTCATGATGCGCGGGTCAGGAAATCGGAAAGGGCGTGCTCATCCAAAAAATAATGACAGATCTCCTCGCCGTCGCCCACAAGCACCGGCACCTTGTGCCCATACCGGGCGACCAGCGCGGCATCGGCATCGATGTCCACCAACTCGACCTCGAACGTCTGCCGCCCGGCACAGGCGAGTAGCTCGCGGTGCATCTCGGCGCACAGGTGGCAATCCCTGCGAACGAAGAGTTTGAGCTGCACGTTCTCGGCCTCCGGGCTTTGCGACACGGGCTCGTGCGCCATTATCCCCGCCACGCGACCGGCGCGGAATCGCGGCGAGCGGCGGGATTTCGGCCTCGATGCTCCGTCGAGGCGCGTATAATGGCCCGGCAAAAGCCCGTCAACGGCGCACCGGCCGCAGGGCCTGTCGCCCGGATGCCGGACCGCCGGCGGCCGCGGCCGGAGAAAGGTCGCGGGGCGAATCACGGCCAACCGCCGCCCACCTGGAGGAAGCAAAATGTTTAAAAAGCCCGACGAAAGCCGAGCCGAGCCGACGATTCACGGCAGCGAGCCGAGCGGCCCGCCAACGACCCGCGGCCGCGCAGCAGCCACCATCGGCTCGTCCATACACGTCAACGGCGACGTGACCGGTCGCGAGGATCTCGTCATCGAAGGCCGCGTGGAAGGCAACATCAGCCTGAAGGAAAACGTGCTGACGGTCGGCAAGGAGGGCACGGTGAACGCGACCGTGAATGCACGCGCCATTTACGTCGAGGGCAATGTGGAAGGCGATCTCAGGAGCGACGAGCAAGTCGTCATCCGTGCCGCCGGCAACGTGCGCGGGAACATCGTCGCGCCGCGGGTGACGCTGGAGGACGGCTGCAAATTCAAGGGTTCCATCGACATGGACGTCGAGCCGGGCACGGCCTCGCGTGCCGGTCCCGGGAGGAGCGAAAAGATCGCCGACATCAAATCCGCGTCGTCGGGCAGCGGCGATTCTTCGTCGGGCGGCGTGCTCGGCAACGCCCCCGGCCAGTAGTCGTCTCGCCGTCCATGGCCCTGGCCTACGGCAACGAGGTCGTAGCGGACGCGTTCCCTGCGGAGCTGGAGTTCAACTCGCCGAGCGTTGCCATGCTCGCTCGGCGCTTTGCGCAATCCGCCAGGTGCCAGATTCTGGACCTGGGCGCGCCGGCTGAAGCCAACGTCGCGTTCTTTGCCGACGCGGCATGCCGTATCTATGTCGAGGACCTGTTCCGATACCTCATCGCGCCGCGCGAGAAGCTCGAGAGCACGGACAGCGAAGACCAGGAGATGGCCGTCGCCAATGCGCTCGCCTTCGAGGGCTCGGCGCGCTTCGATCTGGTGCTCGCCTGGGATTTATTCACCTACATGGATTTCAAAGCCGTCGAGCTTGTTATGGCGCGCGTGGCGCGCTGCTGCCACGCCGGCACATTGCTGTTTCTCACGCTTCCCACCGATGGCACGATTGCGAGCGTGCCGGCTCGGATCTGCATGGATCGCAGCGGACATCTGCGCTATCGAAGGCCTGCCGGTGTTCGGGACATGCCCAATCCGCGGCTGTCGCCGACCGCGCTGCAGAAAATGATGCCGGGCTTTCGTCTGCTGCATTCTTTTCTTGTCGGAGAGAGAATGCAGGAGTTTCTCTTCAGCTTCGCGTAAAGTGTCGTCACGGGCGTGGCGCCGAGCCGCGCTTGGAGATTTTCACATGGGTCCCTGCGCCGACAGTCTTTACCGCTTCGTGGTCGAAGGCTCCAACGTACGCGGTCAGCTCGTCTATCTGGACGAATCGTGGCGTGAGCTCGCGGCCCGCCACGACTATCCTCCGGTGGTGCTTCGACTCCTCGGCGAGGCGGTATCGGCCGCTGCACTGCTGTCGGCAACCATCAAGTTCGACGGCGCGCTGACCATTCAGGCAAGCGGCGATGGCGGTCTGCGTCTGCTCATCGCGGAGGCCACCGCGAGCGGCACGGTCAGGGGCCTCGCGCGCTGGAAGGAAAAGCTCGAGGGCACGCTGCTGCCAGAGCTCCTCGGCAACGGCCGCCTGGCCATCACCATCGACCCCGGCGCCGGCCGCGAACGCTATCAGGGCGTCGTGGCGCTCGAGGGCGACAGCTTGTCGCAGTCACTGCGCGGCTATTTCGCTCATTCGGAGCAGCTGCCGACGCGCTTGTGGCTGGCGGTCGAGGAGGAGCGCCTGGCCGGGCTGCTGCTGCAGTGGGTGCCCGACGAGCGCCGGGATTTTTCCCGCGACGTGGACGCCGACGCCCTGGTGAATGCGTGGCAACAAACCGTGGAGCACGCCAACGCCCTGGAGCCGGCAGAGCTGCTGGAGCTGGGCGTGGTGGAGCTGCTCGCACGCATCAACGGCGGCCGCGCGGTGCGCCTCTACCCTGGCGAGAGCTGGCGTTTCCTGTGCAGCTGCTCACGGGAAAAGGTGGCGGAGATGCTGCGCGTCCTCGGGCGTGAAGACCTGGAATCCTTGATCGAGGAGCAGCAGCGGGTCAGCGTGGGCTGCGAGTTCTGTAACGCAGTGTTCAAATTCGACGCCATCGACGTCGCCCAACTCTTCAGTGAAGACCCCCACGATCTGCGATCGACGCGGCACTGACTGCACTCAGTCGGCATCCTCCATGGGCCATTCCTCGAGGTCCGAGTAGTTTTCCCGCGCCGTCACCGACACCTGCTCGAGAAACTTGCGAAGCGGAAACCTGCCGTTTCTGGCGAGCCGCATACGGCTGGCCACATCGAGCACCGCCGGGTGAATCTCGATTCGCTGTGACGCCTGGTCGCCGCCCCGAATCCAGTCGGCAAGCCCGTTCCTGCGATACAGGTCCATCACCGCCCGGAATCGCGTGTCTGCGCTTTCGAACTTCTGCGTCTCGCCGGCGAAATGGTGCTCGAGCGCGAACCGGGCACGTTCCCAGGGCGTGGAGGAAGTTTTACCGGAGGGATTCTGACCCGCGTCGAGCGCGATCTGAAATGCGATGCCGAACTCGGATGGCTCGAGCGGTGCGGTATCCTGCGGCCGCGGGGTTTTACCAGGCATGTCTATCGGCCGTAACGATGCGGCGCCAAGTCAGAGCCTGTCGAGAAATCCGAGCAGCGCACGATTGAATGCAGCCGGCTGCTCGACATTGCACAGGTGCGAGCCGTCGTCGATCACGGTGAGCGAGGCCCCGGGAATCCTCTCCTGAATTACGCGCGACGCTTGCAGCGGTGCAGATGGATCCTCAGCTCCGACGATCACCTGCGTGGGAAGATCGATGACGGAAAGCCGGTCGGTGTAATCGAGCGCACGGATTGCCTGACAACAGCCGACGTAGCCCGATGTGGGTGTTTGCACAAACTGCTCGCGGATGACTTCCAGCTCCGGTCCGCCTTCAGCGAGAAACGAGGGCGTGAACCAGCGCTCCATGGTTTCCTCGCAGAGCGGCTCCATGCCGTTTTTCTCGGCGACGGCGATGCGCGCATCCCATGTGGCCCTGGCTTCCTCGGGAACCCTGCTCGTGGTGTCGCAGAGCGCCAGCGACACCAGGCGCTGCGGATGACGCAGGGCCATATTCTGTCCGACCATGCCGCCCATGGACAAACCCACCCAGTGCACGCGCTCGATGTCGAGCGCATCGAGCATCGCCACCACGTCGTCTCCGAGCGCATCGAGGGTATAGGGCCCGGCCGGCGCGTCGGTCCCTCCATGGCCGCGACTGTCGTAGCGCAGCACGCAATAGCGTTCCACGAGCGCCGGCATCTGCTGCTGCCACATGATGCCGCTCGATCCGAGGGCGTGGCTGAGCACCACGAGCGGTGCTCCCTCGGGACCCGAGAGCTGACAGTTGACGTGAAGATTGTTGGCCAGCACTCGCACGACCAATCCTCCAATTCGCCGCTTCTCGGCTCGCGTGGCCCGCAGCCAAGGCGATGCCGAATCATACACCAGCAACGTGCACCCCGGCTTGACCGGTATGGCCTGAGAGCGACCGGCGCGGCTTTCGGGCAACCGGCATCCCCACAGGCTGCCGGTTTCTGGTAATCTTCGCTCCTCGAGTTCCACGATCCTCGGCCTGCCACCGGTGACACCATGAACACGCGCGGCGCAGCTTCCGCCAGTCGCGGCTCGACTCGCGGACTGGTTTTAGCCCTCGCCTTGGGCTGTCTCGTGTCGGCGACGCCGGCAGCGGCGGATAAGCCCCTCGGGACGTTCAAGCTCTGGAGCGCCATGACCTTCAAGGAGGACGACAAGACCGTCTGCATGATGTGGAGTCAGCCGGAGAAGGCCGAGGGCAACTACAAGAAACGCGGTGAAATATTCGCGTTCGTGACCCACCGTCCCGGCGACGGCGAGATGAACAAGGTCAGCTTCGAGACGGGCTACACGTTCAAGGAGGCGAGCGAGGTTCGGGTCACCATCGATGGCAAGGCTTACACCCTCTACACGGAAGGCAGCACGGCCTGGAGCTACGACGTAAAGGACGATTCAAGCATGGTCAAGGCCATGCGCGCCGGACGGACAATGATCATGGAAGGCGTCTCGAATCGCGGCACCGAGACCCGTGACACCTATTCGCTGAGCGGCTTCACTGCGGCTCACAACGCCATAAACAAAGCCTGTAAGCCGAAGCCGTGATCCTCGCGCCGCGCCGGCTACCTGTTGAGCCGGATTGCCCAGGCCGCGAGGGTGCGCTGAACCCCCCCACTTGCGTCCTTCATGGACTTGATCGGCCCTTGCATGACCACTGCGTCGGCGCCGCGTCTCGCCGCTTCCCTCTTGATCGCCGCGACCATGTCGGATTCCCTGGTGAGCTGCACGCCTTCGACGATGACCACACCAACGCGCGTGAACTGATCGGAGGATGGCAGGTTCTCCAAAACCCTCACCTCACCCTCATAGGGGGGGAGATTCTCTGAGCCGGTGGCCGGCGTGAATCGTGCCGGTGAGGTGCACCCACCGATCGTCATCACACAGATCGCAAGGAACGCCAGAGCAACGTTCCTTCGCTGTGCACACAAACTATTGACGCCATCGTTCATGGCTCGGTTCCTCTGACGAACGGACCGGGACACTCTTACAACGAGCGCGACCCGGGCGTCAACGGCCCGTGGTGACGGTGTAGAATAGGAGTCCGGGATTTTCCATCGGCAAACATGATGAAACACGTTCACGAAACAGGCGATGGCTTCGTCAATCTCTGGCCCACGATACTTCTCAAACGCGTGCTACCCGACGCCGATTCCGCCAACGCGGAGCTGGAACGCCTCATCGAAGATCTCGACGAGCGGCACCGCAATCTCACCACCGATTATCGCAGCGACAACCTGTTCACCATGGAAAACGCCGCCGCGGCCTGGCTGAGAGAGTGCGTCAACATCACCGTCGCCGATTACTTCCGCCATCTCGGAATGAACTACGACATCCGCTGGTCACTTCAGGCCTGGGCCAACGTCAATCGCTTCGGCGACTACCACGACTATCACAATCACCCGCACGCTTACCTGAGTGGAACCTATTACGTGCGCGTTCCCGAGGATCGCGAGAAGCTCGAGACAAGAAGCGACCTGAGGCCCGGGCGCATCACGCTCTATGATCCGCGCGCGTGCGCAAACATGACCGCAATCAAGGGCGATCCCTATGTAGAGCCCGAGTACACCATAGCGCCGCAGCCCGGCTTGATTCTGCTCTGGCCGGCTTTCCTGAATCACTTCGTGCACCCCAATCTCTCCAAGCAACCCCGCCTGAGCGTGAGCTTCAACGTGATGCTCAAGTGGTCGGACGACTACTTGCCGGCCCAGTCCTGATAGGTGAGAAACCAGCGGCGCTAAGAGATTACCGAGAGCACCTCGCTCAACGACGACGCGCGCCATCCGTCGTCGCCAGGTCCTTGTCCATGTCGTCGCGTATGCTCGCGTAGATCTCGCCGGAGGTGAACTGGCCACCCGGCGAGGGGATGATCTGTGACTGCTCTTCCTTGTCGGGAGCAACGCGGCGAAGCATGCGGTAGAGAGCGAAACCTCCGAGGAATAGCGAGACCAGCGCGCTCATCAGAAAAAGCCCCTGCGGGCCGAGGCGCGCCATGGCGTTGCCGGCCAGGATGGGGCCGAGAAAGGCGCCGAGCCCGTACGCGGTGAGCAGTCCGCTGGCGGTCTGCACGTGCTTGTCTGCGGGTGCAAAGTCGTTGGCATGCGCGGCGCACAGGGAGTAGACGGTAAAAGAGAGCCCGCCGTAGAGGATCCCGGCCGGGTAGATCCAGCTCGGGTTGAAGCCGGCCACCAGCACGATTCCGCCACAGGCGGTGGCCGTTGCGACCGCGACCATGGCGAGCACCGTGCGGCGGTCGATGCGGTCGGATAGGTGCCCGACGGGATATTGCAGCAGCAGTCCGCCGAAAATCACCGATGCCATGAACGTCGACGTCGCACCGATGCCGAGACCGAGGCCGAGCGTGAAAACGGGCGCCAGGCTGTAGAAGCTCGCGTTGACGACCCCGGCGCAGAACGAGCCGGTCAGGCCCAGCGGCGAGGTGCGCCAGAGCTCGCGGAAGTCGAGCGGCTCGCGACGCGGGGGCGTTGGAGCGCTGGCCTGTGTGAGCAGCACGGGCACGAGGGCCAGGGAGAAAACGATCGAAGCGACGCTGAAGAGATGAAATCGCGCGGGATCGGCGACCGTCAGCAGAAACTGACCACAGCCGGCCCCGAAGTAGTTGGTGACCATGTAGAGTGCCATCACCTGTCCCCGGGTCCTGTTGGTCGAGCGCGCATTGAGCCAGCTCTCCGTGACCAGGATCATGCCGGCCATACAGAAGCCCGATGCGAAACGCAGGAGGCACCACACGATCGGATCGACCACAATCACGTGCAGCAGAGCCGTCACCGACATGACCGAGGCAAATGCGGCGAACGCGCGGATATGCCCAACGGCGGCGACCACGTTGCTCGCGCGCAGCGCGCCCTGCAGGAGACCGAGGAAGTAGGCGGCCATGATCAGCCCGACGACCTGCGTGTCGAAGCCTTCGATCTTGCTGCGGACCCCGAGAAGGGTGCCGAACAGGCCGTTGGCGAGAAGCAGAAGACCGTAGCTGAGGAGAAGGGAAAATACCGAGCGAACCGTCACCAGCATGCCGCTAGATTCGGCCATTGGCTCCGGGTTAGTATCTGCTGCAGGGGCAGGCGGGCCCTTGTCAACGGGAGCATCAGCACCCATGACCGATACTCCGAAACGTTTCCATCCCCCAATCGACCGGAAGCCCGAACAGTGAAGGCTCAGACATCATGACCACGGGCGACGGCATCGTGTCGCAGTACGCGGAGCTGCGCCGCGAGATGGTCGAGCAGATTGCACGCCACGCTCAGCTGGCTTCCGGGGAAACCGGAATAGTGTCCTTGAGCGAGACCGTCATGGAGGTGATGAATGCGGTGCCTCGCCACGAGTTCGTCCCGGTGGAACTACGCGCCTTCGCATATTCCGATTCCCCGCTTCCCATCGGCTTTGACAAAACCATCTCGCAACCGTTTATCGTCGCGCTCATGACCGATCTGCTGGATCTACAACCGACCGATCGCGTTCTCGACGTAGGTACCGGCCTCGGTTATCAGGCGGCAATACTCGCAAAGCTGGTCGAGCGCGTCTATACGGTGGAAATTCTCGAGGAGCTCGCCGAAGGCGCACGGCGGCGCCTCGCCGACCAGGGCACCATCAACGTCGAGCTGCGCGTCGGCGACGGCTCCAATGGCTGGCCCGAGCACTCGCCGTTTGACAAGATTCTGGTGGCGGCGGCGCCGGACCTCATCCCGACGCCGTTGCTCTCGCAGCTCAAGCCCGGCGGTAAGATGGTCATTCCGGCGGGCATCGAGGACGCCCAGCAGCTGATGCTGGTCGAGAAGAACGAGAAGGGTCAGCTCAACGTCAGGGAGATCCTCCCCGTTCGCTTCTCCTCACTGGTCGTGAGTCACTGACACGCCTGCAGACCGCCCCTCGTACCCGATCATCATCTGGCCGGCTGCGATCGAGAGCAGGCCGTAGCCGGCAAAGAAGTAAAGCCCCGGTCCGAGCGTCGCATCCGTCAGCTGAGCGGTGTCCGCGGTCAGGAAAGCGAGCAGCACTGCGACCACGAAAACATCGGTCATCGACCAGCGACCTATGGTTTTCACGACGAATACGCTGGTTCGCCGGGTGCGCGCATGACCAACGTGCAGAGCGATCAGAGACAGAATGATCTTCAGCGCCGGGAGCAGCACGCTGAAAACGACCAGAAGCAATGCGACGAAGTAGTTCTGCACCAGGAAAAGCTTGTGGATCGTCGTGATGATGCCCTTGGACTCGTGCTGAAGAACGACGCGCCCGAGCAGGGTAATCTCCTCGTGGACGACAACCGTGAGAATGGGTGCGAGCAGGCCCACGAGAAGAAAGACAGCCGACACGCCGAAAAAATGCCGAATAATGCGCGCGCTCGCGCGCCGACGCCCCGCCTTTTCCGTCATCACCACGAAGGCAAGAAACGCGGCGCTCAAGCCGAGCAGCAGCCAGCCCGTGCCGGCCGCCCGCGCCTCGTGGAATTGAGCCACGTCGACGGCATCCGCGAGCCGCCCGGAAAGCTCGGTTGCCCCGCCGTAGAGTCCCAGTGACAGGGTCTCCAATACCTTCCTGAGCGCGCGATCGGTTTTCGCCGAGACGCTCTCCTGGGCCGAGACGGACTCGTACGCACGCGAAGCCTCGTTGGCGTTTGCGATGATGAAAGTGGCGAGCGCAAGCGCGACGGCGTAAAAAGCCGGCGCTACGAGACGCGGGCGCAGTCGATCATTCATCGACATCGTCGGCGCGAGGGCGCGGTTCGAAACCGAACTCTTCGGCGACGCGCTGGCGCTGAATCGTCGCGATGGGGATTCGCTGCCCATACCAGTTGAGATGGACGCTGGTTGCGGCTGAGCCTTCGAGCAGACTGGCGATGCCCTCTTCGTCGCAAACGCTGTCGTCTTCGTAGTGAAAATCGTCGGCCAGTGATTGCAAGTCTCGATCGCACAGCAGGCCGATTCCGCGCTCACCCATCAGCAGCAGGTTCCCTTCCTCATCGATCCACGCTTCGAGCACCTGACCGGCAGGCCGTCCCGTATGGTCGAGAAGGTTTCGCGAGCCATCGAGAGTGAAGACGAGGGGAGTGTATTCCAGATCCACGAATACGCGCTGCGGACCGTTCTGGAAATACCACAGGCCGCGATCCGTGCAGGCATAGTTTCTGTTCATGAACCCGATGGCTCCCCGGTGCAGCACCGGCTTGCCCTGCAGGCACCAGCGCCCGCGGCGATCCAACGACATCCAGCCGTACACCGAGGGCACGTTCGGCCAGCGGGCCATGGCACGGATGACGCTGTTATCCACTGCTGCTGCCTGTCTGCCTGTGCGCGACACTCTGCCACCGTCGAGGCGAGACGAAAAGTGCCGCCCGACCGTCTCCCGGCCCGCTATACTAAGGTCCAAGCTCAGCCGAGCCAATGTGGAGTATTGAGGATGCAAGGCACGCCTGCAGTAATCATCGCGATCTTCGTCTTCGCCGTGGTTCTCGTGTTCATGGGCGTTCGCCGGGTCGCCCAGGGATTCAACTACACGGTGGAACGTTTCGGCCGATACACCAAGACCCTCGATCCGGGTCTGCACGTCATCGTGCCCGTGTTCGATCAGATCGGGGCAAAGATGAACATGATGGAGACGGTGCTCGACGTGCCGACTCAGGAGGTCATCACCCGCGACAACGCCATGGTCTCAGTCGACGGCGTGGTGTTCTTCCAGGTGCTGAGTGCGGCCCGGGCGGCATACGAGGTCAACAATCTGACCCATGCCATCGTCAATCTGACCATGACGAATATACGAACCGTGATGGGCTCGATGGATCTCGACGAGCTGCTGTCCAAGCGCGACGATATCAATCAGCGACTGTTGAACATCGTCGACGACGCCACCTCGCCGTGGGGCGTGAAGGTGACCCGCATCGAGATCAAGGACATCGCGCCGCCGCGGGATCTGGTCGACGCCATGGCGCGACAGATGAAAGCCGAGCGCGAGAAGCGCGCCGTCATTCTCGAGGCTCAGGGCGAACGGGAATCAGAGATTCTCAGAGCCGAGGGCGAGAAGCAGGCGGCGATACTGGAGGCGGAAGGCCGCAAGGAGGCCGCATATCGCGACGCCGAGGCGCGCGAGCGGCTTGCGGAGGCCGAGGCGCGTGCCACGCAAATGGTTTCAAAGGCCATCGAGGACGGCAACGTTCAGGCCATCAACTATTTCGTCGCCCAGAAGTACGTCGACGCCGTCAGGGAAATGGCCACCGCTCAGAACGAGAAGATCATCTTCATGCCGATTGAGGCCACCAGCCTCATAGGCGCCCTTGGCGGCATCGGCGAGCTCGCCAAAGCGACCTTCGCTCAGAAAAGCGCTACCGATTGATGACCGGCTTTTTCGAGGGTCTCGAATTCTGGCACTGGCTGGTGCTCGGTGTGGCGCTCGCCATCATCGAGATCTTCGCGCCGGGTGCATTCCTGCTGTGGCTGGGGATCTCCGCCGGCATCGTCGGCATCGTGCTCTGGCTGATCCCGGAACTATCATGGGAGTATCAGCTGCTGATTTTCGCGATTCTATCGGTAGCAAGCGTGGTCGTCGCACGCCGCTATCTGACTACTCATCCCCTCAAGACCGACCTGCCGAATCTCAATCTGCGCGGCCAGCAGTACGTTGGGCGCACCTTCACGTTGAGCGAGCCGGTCGTCAACGGTCAGGGGAAAATCCGCGTGGATGATTCCACCTGGAAGATCAGCTGTGAAGACTGTGAGGCCGGCACCAAGGTGATCATCGAAGGCGTCGACGGCGTCGTGTTGCGCGCCGCCATCGCCGACAGAGCCGGCTGACTGCGCGCGTGACGAGCGAAGTTTCGAACGGGGTGTCCGACGCCGAGGAGGTGCTCGCGTTCTGGTTCGCCGATGCGGCGAGCGATCCGCAAGCCCTCGCGCGCCGTAATCGGGTCTGGTTCAAAGGCCATGCGTCCTTCGACCGCGAGTGCAGCGAGCGTTTCGCCGCGACCCTCGCAGCGGCAGCCGAGGGGGCGCTCGATCACTGGAAAGACTCGCCCCGCGGCCGAATGGCGCTGATCGTGCTGCTCGACCAGCTCTCGCGCAACATCCACCGGGGCACGCGCGCGGCGTACCTGCAGGACGACCGCGCGCTCGCGCTGTGCATGGAGGGCATCGCGCATGGGCACGATCGACAGCTCTCCCTCATAGAGCGCACTTTCTTCTATCTGCCCCTGGAGCACGCCGAGGATCGCGATATCCAGGCGCTGTCGGTTCGGCACTTCGAATCACTCGCCGAAGAGGCACCCGAAGATCTGCGCAGGCAGATGACCGAGAACCTCGAGTATGCGCGCCAGCACCGCGACATCATCGACAGATTTGGACGCTTCCCACACCGAAATGCGGTGCTCGGCCGGGACACCACACCTGAAGAAGAAGCCTATCTCGCCGAAGACGCACCACGTTTTGGACAGTAACGATCGCCCCCACACGCTCGCTCGCCGCGCGCGCGAGGCGCACGGCGTCGATGCGTTGCGCAACATCGCCATCATCGCCCACGTCGATCACGGCAAGACGACGCTCGTGGATCGGCTGCTGCAGCAGTCGGGCACTCTCGATGCGCGCGCGGCGCCGCCGGACCGCGCCATGGACAGCAACGATCTCGAGCGCGAGCGCGGCATCACGATTCTTTCCAAGACGACTGCCATCGACTGGCATGGTTACCGCATCAATATCGTTGACACGCCCGGTCACGCCGACTTCGGTGGCGAAGTGGAGCGCGTGCTGAGCATGGTGGACTCGGTGCTGCTGCTCGTCGACGCGGTCGAGGGACCGATGCCGCAGACGCGTTTCGTCACCCAGAAGGCGTTCTCCAGGGGCCTCGATCCCATCGTCGTCATCAACAAGATCGATCGCCCCGGGGCGCGGCCAGAGTGGGTGCTCAACGAGACGTTCGATCTCTTCGACAGATTGGGAGCGAGCGAGACGCAGCTGGATTTTCCCGTCGTCTACGCGTCCGCATTGCATGGCTACGCGAGTCGTGAGCCGATTACCGTGAACGGCGACATGACGCCCCTGCTCGAGACCATCGTCGAGCGCGTTCCACCGCCACGGGTCGACCAGGACGGCCCGTTCCAGATGCAGATAAGCAGCCTCGACTACTCGAGCTACGTGGGAGCCATCGCCATCGGCCGTATCGAACGCGGCTCGGTGCACACCAATATGCCGGTCGCCGTCGTTGACAGCGCCGGCGCGGTGCGCCACGCCCGCGTCCTTCAGGTGCTGCATGCGCAGGGGCTCAAACGCGTCGAAAGCGATTCCGCGTCGGCCGGTGATATCGTCGCGCTCACCGGCATCGAGGCGCCGCACATATCCGATACGCTGTGCGATCCCGACGCGCTCGAGGCGCTGCCGCCGCTGAGCGTCGACGAGCCGACCGTGAGCATGGATTTTCTCGTCAACACATCACCGCTGGCGGGCCGCGAGGGCAAGTTCCTCACCAGTCGACAGATTCGCGAGCGTCTGACGCGAGAGCTCATCCATAACGTGGCGCTGCGTGTAGAGGACACCGGCGATCCGGATCGATTCCTGGTCTCGGGACGGGGCGAGCTGCACCTGGCGATACTCATCGAGAACATGCGGCGCGAGGGCTACGAGCTCGCCATCTCCCGCCCGCGCGTGATCATCAAGGACATCGACGGCCGGCGCTGCGAGCCGTTCGAGCAGCTCACCGTCGACGTCGAGGAGAGCCGCCAGGGCACGATCATGGAGGCCCTCGCCGCACGGCGGGGAACCCTCGAGGACATGCGCCCCGACGGACGCGGCCGGGTGCGGCTCGACTACACGATCCCGGCCCGCGGTCTCATCGGTTTCCGCACGGAGTTTCTCACCAGCACCTCCGGCAGCGGGCTCATCTATCACACTTTCTCGCATTACGGCCCCTGCCGCGAGGGCAACATCGCCCAGCGGGGAAACGGCGCGCTGGTGGCGAACTCCGCCGGCAGGAGCCTCGCCTATGCGCTGTTCAACCTGCAGGAACGCGGCCGGCTGTTCATCGGCCCCGGCGAGGAAGTCTACGAAGGCATGATTATCGGCATCCATTCACGCGCCAACGATCTGGTGGTCAATCCCATGAAGGCCAAGCAGCTGACGAACATCCGCGCCGCCGGCAGCGATGAGAATATCCTGCTCACGCCGCCCATCCGGCTCACCCTGGAGCAGGCCCTCGAGCTCATCGACGACGACGAGCTGGTGGAAGTGACTCCGGCCAGCATCCGCGTGCGCAAGAAGCTGCTCAAGGAGCACGAGCGCAAGCGGGCGGCGCGCGCCGCTTCCTGAGACGCCCGGTGCGACGCATATCCGTATGCTTGCCCTGCTGCAACGCGTGACCGAAGCCTCGGTGTCCATCGACGAGCGAGTCGTGGGTCGCATCGGGCCGGGTCTTTGCGTGTTCGTCGGCGTCGAAAAAGGCGACCGGGAAAGCGACGCCGAGCGGATGCTCGAACGCCTGCTCGGTTACCGCGTATTTCCCGACGAAAAGGACAGAATGAATCGCAGCGTGACTGAAATTAACGGCGGCGTGCTGCTGGTGCCGCAGTTCACCCTACCGGCCGACACAGCGAGCGGCATGCGGCCGAGTCTCTCGCCGGCGGCGCCGCCGGATGTCGGCCGGCGCCTGTTCGCCTATCTTCTCGGGCAGGCACGCGCCCGGCACGAAGAGGTTGCCAGCGGTGAGTTCGGCGCGCACATGCGCGTGTCGCTCGTCAACGACGGCCCCGTGACATTCATGCTGCAAGTGCCCCACCGGAAATCATCGAGCGGGGGAAATGAATGACTCGAATGCGCCACTACGACGGCATTGTCATCGGCAGCGGTCCCGGCGGCGAGGGCGCCGCCATGATGCTCGCCAAGGGCGGCAAGAAGATCGCGACGGTGGAGCGATACGGCGAGATCGGCGGCGGCTGCACCCACTGGGGCACGATTCCGAGCAAGTCGCTGCGCCACGCCGTTCAGCAGATAGCCGACTACCGGATCGATCCGATGCTGCGACGCGTCGTCGGACCGTTGGACATTGCCTACCCCGAGCTACTGAAGGCTGCCGAATCGGTGATCCGCCAGCAAACGACCATGCGCGAGCGCTTCTACTACCGCAACGACGTGGACATCATCACCGGGCATGCGCGTTTCGTCGACGAGCATACCATCGAGGTGCAGACCGAGCGCGGAACCGGCGAACGCTATCGCGCCGATCACTTCGTGATAGCCACCGGGTCGCGGCCCTATCATCCACCGGACGTGGATTTCACGCACGCGCGGGTCTGCGACAGCGATTCCATCCTGCGCCTGGATTTCACGCCGAAATCCATCACCCTCTACGGCGCCGGCGTCGTCGGCTGTGAGTACGCGTCGATCTTCGCGAACCTGGGACTGAAGGTGAATCTCGTCAACACCCGCAAGCACCTTCTGGCGTTCCTCGACGACGAGATCACCGACGCACTCGGCTATCACCTGCGAGACCAGGGCGTGGTGATTCGCAACGACGAGGAATACGCCCGCGTGGAGCCGCGTGACGACGGTGTCGTGCTGCACTGTCGATCGGGGAAACGGTTCAAGTCCGATGTGCTGCTGTGGGCCAATGGGCGCACCGGCAACTCCCAGGACATGGGGCTCGAGGCCCTCGGTCTCGGTATCGATCATCGCGGCCACATCGCCGTCAACGGCCACTACCAGACCGCCAGGACGCACATCTACGCCGTCGGCGACGTGGTCGGCCCGCCGAGCCTCGCCAGCGCCAGCTACGATCAGGGCCGCTTCGCCGCCACCCACATTCTCGACGGTGACAGCGGCTCGATGCTGCTCTCCCACATCCCCACGGGTATCTACACCAATCCCGAGATCAGCTCCCTGGGACCCACGGAGCAGGAGCTCACCGAGCGCAAGGTCCCCTACGAGGTGGGCCGCGCGCTGTTTCGCAGCATCGCCAGGGCCCAGATCACCGGCCACACCGTCGGCATGATCAAGCTCCTTTTCCACACCGAGAGCCTCGAGATTCTCGCTATCCACTGCTTCGGTGAGCAGGCCTCGGAGATCATCCACATCGGCCAGGCGATCATGTCCCAGCCCGCACCGGGCAACACCCTCAAGTACTTCGTCGAGACCACGTTCAACTACCCGACCATGGCGGAAGCGTACCGGGTGGCGGCGCTGAACGGCCTGAACCGCATCCTCTGAAGGCCGCCTGTCGAGCGCCCGGGCGGGGACGGCCGACGGCGCCGGCCCGCCCCGCGACGAGCCATCCGCGGCCGCGTCGCCAGCGTGCAGCCCGGATGCTGCCGCTGGCGCCGGGAAATTGATAGCCTTGCTTATAGTAAGCTATGCAATTAAAATTTCCCCCATGCTGCGCGAGAACCTGCAACGCAATTTCGGCTTCATCCTCCACGATGTCGCGCGTCTGCTGCGCACCACTTACGACCGACGCATCCGCGACCTGGGCCTGACACGCTCCCAGTGGTGGGTACTCACTCACCTGTACCGCAAGGACGGCATTACCCAGTCAGAGCTGGCGGAGACCCTGGAGCTGGAGAAGCCGAGCCTCGGCCGGCTGCTCGATCGGCTCGAGTCCAACGGCTGGGTGCGGCGCGCCGCGGACCCGGACGATCGGCGGGCGAAGCGGGTATTTCTCACCGACCAGGTGGAGGAGCCCATGCAGGTGATGCGCGACATCGCCGCGGGGGTGCGCGAGGACGCGCTCTCGGGCCTGAGCGCCGACGATCGGGACCGCTTCGTCGACACCCTGCTGACCATCAAGTCCAATCTCATGGCGCACGTCAACGGCGGCACCCGGGGCAACGGCCAGGGAGGGCGTTGAGCGGTGAGCGCGAAAAAGGCCGGCAAGCGAAAGCGATTCCACACCAGGCGCCTGGTGCGCCTGGCGCTGATGGTGGTCGTGCCTCTGGCGGCGGGCATCGTGGCCCTGGAGATCTACCTCAGCGGGGGCCGTCACGTGGTCACCGAGAATGCCTACGTGAAGGCCGACATCGTGGCGGTCAGTGCCGACGTGTCCGGCCGCGTCGTCGGCGTGCACGTGGAGGACAACCAGCTGGTCGAGCCGGGCCAGCGTCTCTTCTCCATAGACCCGGTGCCGTTCCGCATCGCCGTTGCCGAGGCCGATGCGCAGACCGCGGTCATCCGCACCGACATTGCGCAGCTGCGTTTCGATGTTCGCGAGGCCCATGCCGAGGCGGCAGAGGCGCGCGAGCGGCTGCGTTTCCTCAAACAGCAGTTCGAACGCCAGAAGAAGCTCAAGCAACGCGGCATGGGCAGCGAGGAGGCCTACGACCAGGCGCTGCATGAGCTCAAGGTCGAAGAGGAATCGCTGCGCAAGATCGACCAGCGCATCGCGCGCAGCATCGCCGCGCTCGGCGGCGATCCGGACCTGCCGGTCGAACAGCACCCACGCTTTCGCCGCGCCGTGGCGATCCGCGATCAGGCCGCGGTGGATCTGCAGCGCACCCTGATCACGGCGCCGGCGCACGGTGTCGTCAGCAACATGAAGCTGCAGGTCGGCGAGTACGTCAAGGAAGGCAGCGCGATTTTCAGCCTCATCGAGACGTCACAGGTCTGGGTGGAGGCCAACCTCAAGGAAACGGAGCTGACCAACGTGTCCCCGGGGCAGCCGGCGAACGTCGCGGTCGATGCCTATCCGGATCACGAGTGGCGCGCCTTCGTCGACACCATCGCCCCGGCCACCGGTGCCGAGTTCGCCCTGCTGCCGCCCCAGAATGCCACCGGCAACTGGGTCAAGGTCGTGCAGAGGGTGCCGGTCTCGCTGCGCATCGAGCGCACCGAGGACGAGCCGATACTGCGCGCGGGCATGACGGTCCGGGTCAGCATCGACACCGGTAAGGAGCGCGAATTGGCGAGCCTGGTGCCCGACGCCTTCGCCGAGTGGCGCCTGCCGGAGTTCGTGCGCCGCGCCCTCGCCCTCGACAGGAGCAGCGACCGCGACTGAACGCGGCGTCCGCCGGCCTCTTCGCGAGGCCGCTCCGCGGCGCGTTGCTCACCCCGCTCCGGCGGCTCAGAATCCTACCTGGTCACCGCCTTTGAGCTGGAGCATCTCACGCGCCTCGGCGGGAGTCGCAATCTCCAGCGACAGATTCTCGACGACGGACCGGATGATGCTCACCTGCTCCGCGTTGCTGGTGGCCAGCTTTCCCTTGCCGGCGTAGAGACTGTCCTCGAGGCCAACGCGCACGTTCCCGCCCATGATGGCGCTCATGGTGACGAACGGCAGCTGGTG